>Ga0306866_1000130_pt1 | contig 30221 bp, 17 predicted proteins | sample AntRauTorckE5432_FD_190450 | JGI IMG/M metagenome (GOLD analysis project Ga0306866, IMG submission 190450) | Saline lake microbial communities from Rauer Islands, Antarctica - Metagenome Torckler E5 #432 (v2) (version 2) | ecosystem: Environmental > Aquatic > Non-marine Saline and Alkaline >...
CATCACCGATAGCAACCTTTGTGTTATCCTGTGAAGCAGACAACCCTTTTGCATAATCTGATTCTGCATTGTTAGGTGCAGGGTTTATGATGTTGTTTGTCTGAGAATATACTTCTTGATTCTCATATACTGTCCAATTGTTATACGAATCGCCATCTACCCAAATACGCTGACTAGGTGATAACTGCTGTTGTACAACCGTCTCAGCTTGTTCTAGGTCTGTTACTCGCACACTTCTTAAAGTACTAACGTAACCGAACACATCCTCTTCTTCGTCTTCGATGTTGGCGCCTTCTGGTATTGTTACTGTCGCAGTATCCGAGGTCAAGTTATCAATACGATAGAAGTTGTTATTGCCTTCTGTAAGATTTTGAACGCCGATAAACTGTCCATCAGATAAACTGTTGGTGTTTGTGTTAAACGTAAGCTCGGCTTGTGTATCACTTATACTTGTTACTTTTACTACGTTCAGAACAGTTCTTACGTGCTCTAGTACGTCCCAGTCCTCGTCGAGTCCGACTACCCAGATATAATCTCCATAAGCTACGCTATCAACGTTGCCATCAAGGATATCAATTGCGTTAGTTACCCTATAAGCAACATCGTCTTCACGAACATACCCTGCTGATCTTAGTTCAAAAGGATCTGACGTTACAGTAGTAAACGGCTTGCTGTCATAATTTTCTGGTGCAGCATATATTTCAAACGGACGCTGACGGTAGACGTTGTCTACAGCATTCTCTGGCAACCTATTAACAAGCTCAATCGGCTGCGGTGACAGTCTGAATTTAGACTCGTCCAAACGGAACTCAATAACCTCTGCGTTATCTGTATCGCCGTAGCGCCCTAAACGTATCGCCCATTCTTCGTAGAATTCTAAGCTGTCTTTATCAGACGAACCAAGTGCATCAAACAAATTAGTTAGCGCATTTCTAGTGCCTTTGTCTTGTATAAATCCTTGATAGAACTTATACTGTGAAACATCATCATTAATAATATTTTGCAGATACTGACGCTTCTGGTAACCTGTTAGGTGCTGAGCATGTTTCTGTTGCTCAACGTCAAAGTTATCAGAATCTAAGTCATAGAAGTCTGCAAACTGATTGATCTTGTAGTCAAAGTTTGGTATAAGTTTAGCTTCTGGACGCTCTCTTAAGCGTTCCCATGCATTTGTATCAAACGAGCTTGAACCTGAAATATCAAACAGAGAAACATAAAAGAACTCTTTGTACTTGACTAGTGTACCAATTGCATAGTCTGTCCATTGTTCCCAATCAACAACTACTGCACTATCGTAAACAAAGCCTGGGATGTCTAAACCACCGTTCCACTTATCGCTTCTGTATCCTGTTACGCGAATTCGTTCTTGTCTGTAACCAGCTTCCTGATCATAGATGATATCATCAAATACCGAACGGTTGTCAAGTAAGATAACGTGCTCTTTCTGTACCAAAGGTAGTTTGATATTGTAGATGCCAGCCGCTGTATTAACTGAGCGCAGGCCAAACTCGTTCTGGTTGCTACGAGTTGTGCTGCTAAACCTTCTGTCTAGCTTTCTGCCATCGGCTGCTAGCAGTGAATAAGGGTAAAAGTTGTCAAAAACATCATCTACTACAACAAAGTCACGCTCGAACATCACCTGTTCAGCGCCTGGGCTGAGTGTGATAATACTACCTGCCGCCCAGTTCTGTGTGGTCCAGAATAGGAATTCTTTGACACTGTATGTCCAGTCTTCTACCTGACTACTTTCATTATTAAAGAACTCGAACTTAAACCCGATCTCTTTGAGTCTAGCTTCGTATCCTAACATGAAGTCTACAACACCTTGAATAGTAGGCAATACTGTACCGTACGAGATTTCACTAATTCTTGACTCGAATGTTTTTCGTAAAACAGCATCACGTCCGCCGACTTGAGGAAGTGAATTAATTCTGCGGAACTTTGTGCTGTCAAAGGTGTCTGAGCTAACATGAGACTCAATAACTCTGTAAAATAAGTTGTCATACCTTACATTCTGGCCTTTGATGTACTGCTTCGCTCCGCTCCAGTTTACAAACTGTTCACTAACGCCACCGATGTTTATTACAGGATCAGTTGAAGCCTGTATCGGAGCATAGTATTCAAACGTTGGGTTCTCTCGATCGTAACCTTTAACAATAAAACCACTTGAAACTTTTTCAATAATAACGCCGCTATAAGATACAACATCTATCGGCGAACTTGTGTTTAGGAATACTTGGAAGTTCTCTGTTGGCAAGAACACGTTTCCTTCGTTCGACGGATTACGACTATCAAGAATTAGGTTAAACTTTTCTTTCTCAGTAAAGCCGCCTACCTTAATGCACAATTGGTTGTCAACTCTAGTCAACTGGTCTTTATATGTTTCGTGCTGACGCTGAACGCTGCTAGCAAGATAATCAAAAACGTAGTTTATAAGACCACTTGTACTAACACGAACGTCGTCGTCAGTTCCGTTTGGAAACGCAATGTCAGCCAAGCGCAACACTTTGCCTGTTTCAGTGTAAATGATCTGACCGACTTGGTTACGCTTCATGCGCGACAAGTCAAACCCTGTTGCAAAAGTAGTGTTTGGCTGATTCAGTACTCTTGCAGTTATTAAACTGAAAGGATACTCTGAACTACGACGCCACGCGGTTTCTACAGGAGTATGGTCACCGAACTTGTACCTGTCTCTAGTGAGCCTTTCTACAAAGTTACGAGCATAGTTACTGTCAAGCGGGCTTAGTAGATTGCCGGACTCGTCCACAGGAATATGCGATAGCAGTCCTGGACGCTTGTACTTGTCATTACGTTTTTCAGCCTGTCCTGGCTCACGTACAATACCGTTCTGAAGATCAGTCCATAGGATCAAGTTGTTGCTTGTGTATGGTGCTGCACCATACACATCCTGCCACCATACAGGCTCAATAGAAAACCCTAGCATCTCCCATGGATGAGTGTGCGGACGGTCTGTGTCATACGCTTGTATATAAACAGATCTCCAGTAACCGTTTAGTGGCTTGCCTGATGGTGAAAGCCCGCCGGTATAGTTATATGTGAATGAATTAGTTCTCTGGTACAATTCATTTGTAGTATAGTCTGGGTTACCAGCAATAGTAGTCCATTCAACAAAGTCTGCGATCATTGAACGGTCAATCGAATCTTTTGAATAACCTGTTGTTCTAAAATCACTAGGAACAAATTTATCTAGGTCGAACAGGTCAACGTTATACGATTGCTTCAAGTTGTTGTAGATTCGATTTTCAAATTCAAGAATAATATCATCACGGAAGTCGTCGAATGCAAGTACGATACTGCCGTCGTGGCCTTGAATCACTGTTCTAGGTTCTTGATATGTTGTGTCAACAAACTTTTGTGGCACAAATGCTGGATATAGCCCTAGCTTTGTAGGAGTTGCCGGAATATACGAGCCGTCTGTAGTGTCACACTCAACAACCTGTATTAGATCATCTTGTACCAAATCTACACTAACGTTTACAAAACCTTCGTTACTAAACGTGTAATCTCTGCCGTGGATCAACTGCTCTGAGTTAAGGTAGACAAGAACTGATCTAGGGCTTAGCTCGTCTAACGAAAACGGTTCGGTTAACGCATAGAAGTTATTGCCGCCGGCTGGAACTTTATAATCTATAACACGTGAAGCAGCTACGCATAGCATATCTGTGAAATAGAACGGCATCGAAGTAGTCTTGCTAGCATTGACTCGACTTAATGTTAGGTCAAGTAACTGTCTTGGTGTTCCGTCGAAGCCTAAGTTTTCAGCGGTTTGCAGCAAAGTTCTTTTGAACTTTGCATACTCTACACGGTTGAAGCGCAATGCCTTGATGATGTTTGCATCTTTGTCAGTAATGTGATAATTCGCTAAGTTCAAAGGACCAGTATGCTGTACAAAGCGACGACCGAATGAATCTAGTTGACCAAGGTCGCGTAGGTTATTTGCTCCTGGGAACTTGCCTTCGAAGCCTCTAATGTTTTCTGCAATAGTTTGTACGTGGTCGTTAACTTCGCCTAGAGTAAACTCTCCTATCTTATTGTTAAGAGGATTTCTTTCTAGGTTATAAGCCATTTCATAATAACCGTTATCGTTCTTTGAAGTACTACTTTTTACTTTTAAGATAACGTTTGAATCTACAGGCAGCACTTCGTTAAACACAACAACTGCATTTTCTCTGCTGCGGTCGATTGTATAATCAGTTTCTAGTAATTGTAGATCTTGGTTCAGTAGAACTTTTACACTGAGGTCTGTCACTGAACTACTGCGATCGTAAACATCGATTTCAAAACGGGCTGTTGGTTCTTCTACAACGAACTGTCTAATTACTGCTTGATCACTATTCTTGTTAGTCTTTGCCCAGCCATTCTGAACCGTGAACGTTTCACGGTCAGTGTACTTTCTCAAGTAACCAATGTCCGTAGCCTTTGTGAACAAAGTCTGATCAACTCGATAAACAAAGCTCTTGTTAACGAGAGAGAAGTTAAACTGTAGATCGCCGACGTTTTCGATTGTTCTGTAGCTTAATGGGAAACCAAGTTCTGAATCCGGTGACCCTTCACCTTGTTTGTATTCAAACACGGTGTTACCAGTGAACGAAGTTTCTTCGTAAACAGTAACATCACTAAACGCATTACCTGCACTGTCGTAAAGCTCAAAACGTGGCGACTGATTGTTGTCTGTTTTCTCTTGTGCTTTTGCCCAAGTAGTACCGTTGTACCAGTAAAACTGGCCAGCGTTCTCGTTACCGTTTGTAACTAGAACTACTTCGTCTTCGTGGGGAACAGCATCTGGTTCTTCAATCAAAGATATTTGATTTCTGTTGTTAACTCGCAAGAAGGTAACACGGTAAATCTTTCCGTTCACTCTCTGATCAGGATCGGCAGAAAACAATACTCTTTGTCCTTGTGTTAACGGAACTCCGTCAACGTTATAACCTACCTGGCCTTCAACATTAGAAAACACATCAGTTGTGAAGTCGTCAACCAAGTCGATGTCTCTTTTAGCTTGAGTACCAAAATTGTATAGCCGTAGACCAAGGTCAAACTCTATTATAGGTCGAGTTGCTCTAGCAGACTGGTCCAACTCTTCAGCAACGTTGTTGTATCTCGCTGCGGCTGCAATAGTGTCTGTATGGAACCATCGGTTGTAGCGTGACCAAGCATTTCTATCCACGCTTGCTCTATTAACAACAATGTAATCTTTTGTTCCAGCAAAACTGCTGGCATTGTCAAACGGTAGTCTGTCCCATTTTCCTGAGCCAAAAGGTACTAAAACATCGTCTGCGTATGCAGCCGGAACTAAAAGGGTTGCTTCACTTACTAGTTCAATTTCTGTTCCAACACCTTCAACATACCAGTCGCCAGTGCCGTAAATTGACGGAGTCACTTCGCCTAAGAACGTTACTTTTAAGCCGTTAGTGAATTCTACACCGTTGGCACTTGTGTATGTTGACTTGCCAATAATCTCTTCTTCAACATTAATACTAGTATTTTCTTCGATGTCGAATATCTTAATGAAGCCGCTTGTGTTGATGTCGCTTTCACTTAGGTAAAACAAATGGTTCGGTGCCTGTAGCGGCACAGTAAACTCTATAACACCTTCTTCGATATATTGCGGCGCAACTTCGTTGCCGTCAGCATCGAAGAACTTCTGCCCTTTAGTGTATTCGCTAGATACATTCTCGCTTTCTTCATTTGGATCTGGCACAGTAAAGTTGCTGTCGACCGTAAACGCAAGAGGAAAACCTGGAGTATCGATTTCAAACCTATAAGTTTGTCCGCGATACAAAGTTAGGGTTGGATTAGCAGCGAGTCTGTTTGAGAACTTGTAAGTAGAGTTGTCGCCCTGATCTTGTACTGTAACCTTGTAAGTACTGATAATCTCTTTTGCCTGACCGGTAACACTAACAGTTTGAGGACCATTAGGCAACCAGAAATACTCACGAAAGTTTGCTAGCTTATCCCAGTCTACGTTAGGATTCCATGCATAGAACTCCTGCGTGTTGAGTAAACTATGGTTTGAAACATCACCGTTAAAAGCACTTATCTGATTAATAAAGTCAGGATAGTCGCTGAAGAACTCAACGTTATCTAAGTCATCTTTAACCACCGTAGCCGGATCTAACTGACGATTTTGTCTTTGCTCGCTAACATCTTCAATATAAGTATCGTCTGCTTGATACGCTTTTGCAGTAGTACGACCATAGAAGCCTGAGATTTTTTCAGCAACACCGGGTTGAACTAACTGATCTAAAGTACTGCCTAATATTTTTTCATTAGCTTTAGTCCTAAAATACTTAGGTAGGTGATTTGCACTCTTTCTGTCTTGATCGCCGCCTGCTGGTAGCGGGAAATCGTTTTGGTCAGTATTAGCCATTAGTAACTAAAACCTCCTGTGCTGTTAAGAGTACCAACTGACGGAGAACTTTGTAATCCTTTGTTTGTTGATATATCTGATGTTGTAACGACATTGCCGTTAGCATTCAAACGTGATGCTGTTATTTCGTCTATTAGTAGAACGTCATTTACTGTTGCGCCGCTAATAAAAATTTCGTCTGGTTCAGAACGTATTTCAAACAAGCTACCGAATGCCTGTTCTAGTTGGTTCGGAACAATTATAAATGTAACTAAGTCTGGTGCCATTCTATTCATAACATAAGTTGCTAATTCTTGGAAGAAGAATGTGTCACCGAAGTCCCAGTTTTCTATAGCAAAGTACTGATTAACAAGTCCAATGATACGTGTTTTGATGTCGTTGTCATTTAACACTTGGTCAGGGTTCTTTACTGCTTTAAATGTTGCTTGCAAATCTTCGTTCGCCTTTGAGCCAAATAATACTTTGTACTTAACCGGATGATAAATCACTTCGTCACTGATTGACTTAATCTGATTAAGTTTTGCGCCGAACGATCTAAACAACTGATCCGAGCTCGGTGGCAGTGGTCTTGTTTCTAACTGACCGTCTAAGAATAGCCTATACTGTCTATCGTAGCCTCGTGTTAGCAGGTATGTGTCCATTACGTTACTTGCACTCGGATCTATTCTATTGTTCGGGTCTGCTGTATGCACATACTGAAACTTCAAATTATCACGGCCAGTAAATGCTTTATAATCGCCTGTTATAGAAAAAGTTAATGTATTAGCGTTGAATCTTTTAAACAAATCTACATCGTAAAAATAAAACACTGCGCCGTCATCAAGTTCACTTAGAACAAGGTCGTCACTCTGTGTCATACGAAGTTCGACACCAGCTTCTTCAGCATTAACATACCTAAAGTCTTCAGTTCCTGCTGACGTTACATACTTTTCTTGTACTATAGTCTTACTTAGTATAGTTGTATTTCCCGTATTTGGGTCGATATACTCAGGATTAACAATCTCCTCAAACAATGCAGGATCATCTGATACTCCATCGTCGTCACTGTCAAAGAAAGTAAGTTCAACTCGAGTACTGTCTACATAACTTTCTTTATCTCTGTACTCAGATAATATTTCCCAGGTATAGTCATTAGTAAACGGAGCTAGGCTGTCTGGCGCATTGTTAATATTCAAGACTGTGATCTTGTCTTTGATAATCTTTCCTGTACGACTATCAAATATCTTGTCTGACGAGTCGTAAAAGAATCGTATCTCTTCGTCACTTTCGAATACATATCGAAGTCCACGATAAAAGACCTTGTATCTTTCACCCGAGGTTTCAAACTTAATCAGCCAGCTCGCATCTAGACCCTGGCCGCTGGTATCGCCAGCAAAGCCTGTATTAAAGTCAGCATTAGCATTTAGGTTCGAAGCTCTAATTATTTTCCAACGCTGGTCGTCGACATCGAACCTCAGTCCGAAGTTGTTAAACGCAAATGCTTGATCAATAACTTGTCTTTTTACATCGTCAAGTAGCGAACCTGCCAACTTAGGACGTATCTCAGTCAATATTGCACCTGTTGGTATATCATCACTGAGTGCAATACCGCCCGATGTCGAAGTAATAAGTTGGTCTACACCGTTACCTGCAACATTAAAAACTTTTGTCCAAAGTTCAGTCTTGTGTCCAACTTCGTTTGGCGTTCCTACTTGTAATGCGTTATCTTTATCGAAGTACCTTCCTGAAGGAGCAACAAACTTTAATAAGCTGGCTGACTTCACATATCGAAGGTTCGATGTAGTAAAGGTTCCAACTCTAGCATATCCGTCAGACGGAGTTGTTTGGTTGTCACTAATAAATCCTGTGAATGTGTTATTATCTTTAGATATCGAAACCCAAAATACATTTAAGTCTTCTGCACTGATCTCAGGATACTGATCAAAGTAAAAATGATTTACTCTTTTGTCTTTAAAGATTGGTTCGATCTCGTTAATAATAACGCCTTCTATATCAGTTTGTGTCTGAAACGAAAAAGAAGTAGACCTGTCAATAAATTCCTTATAAACAATACCATCATTACCATAAAGGTTAGTACTACTGTACTTGCCAGTTGCATCAACTAAGTCAAAGTAACGAGAAATACCACTCGATGTACGGTTAACTGATTTAACTTTTACAATTTCTTGGCTAACTGCTAGAGGAGCAACGTTGTAGTCCTCACCTGTAATCATTCTGTTCTGAGTGTAGTAAGTTGCAGGAGCATTAGCTTTAATACTAGCGTTAGTCTCGCTTACTGTTGAGTTTGATACCGTGGTCTGTAGACTAACAGTAAATGTAATTTCTTCTTGTTTACCTTGCTTACTTAGGTACGGTATACTAAAGTTGATACCTGAGAGAGCAGAAGGAGTAATAATCATACTTCTGTTTTCACTTACCCTGTAATATGTTCTGAAGTTACCTTTTGGCAACTCGCCAAATACACCATCAGAAAAGATCAAGTTAATTCTATCATCAACACGAGTTAGTACGCTGTACACATTTCTGATGTTATTGTTGATACTGTTATAGATAATATTGTTACCTTCAACTGAATCAACCTTTGTCCATAGTTCTTGTTCGTTACCGTTTGCATCTAACTTGTAGAGCCAAACGTCTGTATCGTTAATGTTAGTTGTGTCAACAGCAACAGTTTGATTAGCTACAGGCTGAGTTACTGAAAACTGTCCGTTATCAAGTGTACCTTGACGGAAGTGTGCAAAGAAACCTGTGTTAGTACTGCTCGGTCCACGCCCGTCATTCTTATAAATGAAAGCAAAGTTGTTACCGGCTAGTGGTGGCTCTTCAAGCAAGTTGCCATCTTCGATATCTGTTGATACAATCTGGAACGGTGTGTTTTTACCTTCAACTGCTTTTTGGAAACTGAAGACCGGCACTGTTGTATTAAGACCGTTAACTCTGTACTGCTCAGTAGGAACGCCTGCAACGTCTTCTCTCTTGACTGGCTGACCGAACACACCGTTTAATGGCAATGCAGTGTTTAGAACCTTAATAAACTGTTCAAACCAGTTTGCGTTTGTGCTGTCGTTCCACTGGATAGACTGGCCTTTTAGATTCACGCCGTTGCTGTCTATCAAGTCTTCTGATGTACGTACAGCGGTAAATCTTAAGAAGCCGTTAGCTGCTTGGTTTCTGCTTGGGTTGTAGCTGATAAGCCTAGCAAGGCGCAGAACACTTTCACGACGCTCTGCCAATTCGAGAAAGTTCTCACGAGCGTTTAGGTCTATACGAAACGCAAGGTTCTGACCTAAGAAAGCAATCAGGTCAATCAACGCAAGGTATTCAGACGATTCGATGTAATCATTAAAATCTTCTGGATAGTTCTCACGCAAATATGAGATCATAGTGCGTCTTAAATTGTCGAAATCGTAGCTTTGAAAATCTGCATTACGAAATGTTTGGTAGACTCTTTTCCAGTCCTCTGCGACTAGTAAACGATTCTGACGATCTGTAGCTGACATGTGCTTTCCTCTGTTATCATAGTATTTATTTGAAAGAGAAAACTACGTATATTTTATGCAATCAAGCCGTTGGCTTCATCAAATTGTAAGCGTAGATACTCGGATATGTTGTAGTCTAGGAAGGTTAGAACGCACTCGATTTGTATGCCGTTGAAGTAGCTGTCAACAATAACCCTGTCTACAGCAACCCTTGGGTCTGAGTTAATTATAGTTTCGACGTTTTCAATAATAACCTGCTTGAGTGCTTCTGTTAGAGGCTCGTAAAGAACTTCCCAAATAATAGTTCCAAACTCTGGATTCTCTAGTTTTTCGCCCTGGCGAATGTTAAAGTGATTTATTAAGTCCTGCTTGATAATAGCGATATCGTAAAGACGAAATCCGTCGTTTTCTATATTGACAGTACTGATGCCACGATAGATTGTATTAGGCACAGATTCTCTGTTGCTGTTAGCACCAGACTGTCTAGACTGTACTCTCTTGTAAAGGTTTTTCTCTAATGAGCTCATGGTAATATTTAGCCTCTACTCGGTATGCCTTTGTTATCGCCTTCGGTAGACTGAGCTGCTATGCCTGCACCTGTTCCAGACGTAGTGCGGTTCTTTCTGAACGTGTCTACTGATCTTACATACTCAGAGTCGTCAATGGCTGCGGCGGCAGTTATGTCTGTCTTTGCAGGCAAGAAGTCTTGCGGACTTAGATTTTCGTGATGTAACCAAGGTTCGTGTCCAGGCATACGTTTTACTATAGACTCTACACTGACTGTAGACATATCTTCTGGCAAGATTTGGCTGTTTGTATGTACCAGCAACGGCTCGAATATCTCCGCAGGTAGTGCAAGTTCTGCAGGTGCCGCTGGCCCTGCTAACCCGCTGTTAAGGTGTGTTAATGACCCGTCTAATGCAACTACTCCGTCACTTAGTACATTGACCCCGGCCGAACCATTGAGATTCATATTGGCTCCTGAAAGCGCATTAAAAACTGCACCAGATTCTACATTAAAGTTAGTTTCTGCTTTTTGGTTAATATTAACACCTGCAGATTCAAATATCGAAGCTTCAACTTTAGTATGAAGACCGGCGCCAACACTAACGAACCGGTTCGCGCCCACTGTAGTATCTTGTTGCATCTTAACATCAACCTTCATGTTTTCTTCAACAAGCAGGTGAGTGTTTCGCTTGCTTTCAATTTGAATGTTGCCACCGTCTGGTGTCTCTTCTCCTGTTGCATCCCTTGATCTTGCTCGCATGTTTATATTGCGACCACTCTCTATGTTTACATCTCTGTCGGCTGTAAAATTTAAGTCTTGATCAGAATGAACACTTATGCTATCATTAGCGTAAATATCAATCTTACCGTTAGAACTCATTTCGATCCACGAGGTACCGCGGGCATTACCTATGTAAATTAGATCCTCTGAATTGTGCATAAGGATCTGGTGTCCAGTACGAGTTCGCAAGCGCATTAATTCGTTTTGAGGAATTGTCCTCTCGCCTGCGGTCTCACCTTTTTCAACGTTTGAATACTCAGGCGGGCCTTCACTAGCAGGTGTCTTGCGGATAAACTTATCATCGCCGTCATCCATTACAAAACTTGAGCCGCCTAGTCTGTTTACAAAGACATTTGCTTTTGCTTCAAACTCGCCATACTGTCCTTTAGGAGCTCCTTGGCGCTTGTCAATCGGGCCAGGTGTGCTGATACCAAATACTGCACTAGGAACCTCGCGGCGTGCAGAACTGGTTGTAGTTCCTCGGTTTTCGTCGTCAATTAATCCTTGTGTTACTAATGAATCAGAAAAATCTGAGTTGTAAGGTTTCGCATACAAAGTAGGATCTTTATTTTCTGACGTAGTACGCTTGTTATACTCGCCTACCGGTAGCTTCTTGCCTTTTAAATCGCCGGGTGTGCCTTGAGTCGTAATCTCTGTGCTAGCTCGTCCATCAGGTAACATAAAGTTCATGTACTGATCTTGTACGCAGCCTATCCAATAGCCTCGAGAGATATCACCTTCTGCAAAGATAACAAGAACCCTTGTTCCAGAGTCAGGCGGAACAAACCACATACCGTAAGACTTTTGCGTGTTTTCGTATCCGTCATTTGCAGTTGCGTGGTCTTTATTTGTAACGCCGTAGAAAGGACTTAGGTAACTAACTTCAATAGTAGTACCTGCCCTTTCCTTAAACGACCCTGCCTTGTTTTTACGCAACAGATCTACTTTGAGTGACCCCATATAACCCGGATCTAAGTGACTAACGACTATCGCTTCGAAAGGGCCTGAACCAGTAAGTCCGAGCTCCTTTAGCGACCGTTGTGCACTTCTTCTTGATTGATTTGGCATGTATATCCTATGTTATCTGTTCGCTCGACGATTGCCGCCTGGTCTATATTCTTCAACGTTTTTTGTTACAGGCTTAGTTCCCGATGCAAGTGCATCGCCTATTGCACTAAACGCGCTGCTCGCTGCATCGCCTATTGCTGCGGCTCCTGAAGACGACGGTGGTACTCCAAGTGTTTGTGCGCGGCCAAGATTTCTTTGAGGAACTGCCAGCGGATTGTTTTCTCTAGGGTTTGCTCCTGGTGTTTGAGCAGCAAAGCTATTAGGTGGCGGTCCTGGAGTTTGCTCTGAGAAGTTGCTAGTATTAGCTGTAACAGGCTGTGTACCAGACGACGAACTTGCGGCAGTCGATCCAGGAGATCCTGTTTGGCCCGGGCGGCCGCCGTTGTTGTTGCCAGAAGACGAAGGATTCTGCTTTTCGACAATGCTTTTGCCACCTACACCATCTAGCGTTTGGTTTCTACGTCTAATCAGTTCAAGTGTCTGTGTAAACTTGTTACCGGTAATAGATGTTTCAACAGTAGTCACTCTATAAAACCCACTGAACCCGTTAATCTTTGTAGTCTCAGACTGGAAGGACATATCGCCGCCAGCTCGGTAGTCTACAGGTGTCCTAAAGTTTATCAAGATGTCAATTTCATTTCTCTGATAGTCTATAGACCCGTCTTCTGTTAACGTTGCTTTAACTCCGCTATTCCTAGAAGAATAGTTACCCATGCCGCTATCAGGCAAATAATAAGGGTCTCCCCATATTTCTAAATTAGCAGTGATTAAGTCAGCTTTACTGTTTAATAAAGAATCATGAAACTGTTTAGCCAAGTTTACTTTAGCGTCTTGTTCACTGCCGCCGCCTGTATAAGTACCGCCTTCGACACTCTCTAGTGAATAATCAGGCACTCTGTCACCTGGCGACTCGTCTGCGCCTCGTTCAACTTGTTCGTCTGTTTGGTTTCTTTTTGTACTGTTGCCTTTCTTGTCGCCGTCGGCAGCCGTTGCACGATCTGATCTTATTGCTTCAAAGAACGCTGTTCTAAACTGAATGTCAAAGTTAAGAACATCTTTGTTTTGTCCACTATAGATATAGTCGTATTTCTTTGAAACTTGTTTAGCTAATTCTTCTGCGCCTTCGACACCTTTGTTCGGCGCTGCTTGAATACCACCGTGCACTCTATAAGGAACTACATTGTACACGTACACCTTAGGCTTACGGCCCAGAGCTTCTTCAACTTCCGGGCTGTTCAACAGATAACACTCTACTTCAATCTTAAACCAAGTTGCCATGCCTTCCTTGTCAAGATTCTTTGTTGCGTTGGCTCCGTAGTTACTGATAAGAACTATCTCTTCAATTATCTTTTGTATTGTCATTCCCTGTGGAAACTTGAAAACACGCTCGTCGTCACTTAGACTTAGTTCAATACCGTCACGTCTATAAACTTGAGCCTCTTCGTCGTAAGTGTATAAGCCACGAGGAAACGGATGGTTACTACCTTGGTTGTAATCTTCGACCATCTGACTACTGCCAATGGCGTTAACATCTGTTGTTGTTTCACCGACTAGTGTTTGGTAGATGTTATTATTAGCTTCTTGTCCAGCGTCTCCGAAGTAATCAGTAATACGATTCTTGAACTGCGAAGTCTTAATAACTGTACTGTTACCTGAGTTCTCTCTACTGACTGTTGCACTTTGGTCATCAGTCGGACTGCTATTAACAGTACCAGCCTTTACTCTTGATTTAGGTAATCTAATAACGTACAAATCGCTTAGAGGTAGTTCATCTTTTTCTGCTAGTTCTTGTTGTTTCTGGTTAATGATCGCTGTAAGACTTTGTTCTCCGAACGACAGAGTTTCTGCCACCGAAGCACCTCTAATCTCAACAGGGTCTTTGGTTGTTTGCACCTGATCAGTTAGTGACTGTTCGTTCCAAGGAATGCCTTCTACTTCATACACCGATCCGCCAGTATCAACGTTAAACTCTATGTTTGTTAGCATGAACGGAATCTTTCTGCTAGAATACTCAACAGGACTAGCATTACCGTTGTCATCAAACCCTAAGAAACCAATCTCAAGTAGAAACGGAGCTTTAAGATAATTTTGATACCCTGCTTTAACCGCTGCAATTTCTAAGTTTTGTAAGAAAATCCCTAAACTGTACGGCTCGTAAATCTTAAACGCTAACCTAGTTCCTAGACTAAGGCCAGTCTGTTGGTTTGGCGCAACAATCGAACTAAGTGTAAAGTCATCGATGAAATATTCTAAGTTACCGTTTTGCTCGAACCCCGTAGTAATCCTGTTTTCAGTTATGCCACCGCCGCCTGAACGTAAAATAGTATACGTTGGACCGTTTTTTCTATAATTGTTTTGAGGGTCGTTAACGCTGCTAGGCGACAGAACACCTAGAGTAAAGATACAGTTATAACTTGCAAACTGTTCGAGCTGGTTCCCTACTAGACTGTTTGATCCTGATGCTTTTCCCTCTACGTTATCTGACGGAGTGTTGGCATTTCCTAACGTCTCAGACATTGACTGCTTGGCTGTCGGAGCACCTGCATTAGGTCCGCTAAGCGCAACCTTTGGGTCAATAGTTGCACTTGCTCCTGACTGAACTGAGCTAGACTTACGACTACGAAACTCTTTTGCTCTTTGCTCTTTGTCTACAAGTTGACCTGGGCGTTCGCTTCCAAGCTCTCCCAAAGAAGACGTAGCTCCTTTTGTAACATCTGTGCGGCCGTTCCCACTTTGATTCGAGATAACTCTAATATCGTCACTAGAGTCAACGTCGCCTGAACTAGCAGAGAACTGGCCAGGGCGTGGCCCAGAAGTGTCTTGGTTGTCGTTGCCTGTTAACTGAGCAAGTGTTCTAGCTTTCTGCTCTTGTATTCTATCAACTCTTGACATTTATATTCCTAAAAGACTTTTTAGTGTTTCTGGCTTTGGCAGGAAAATAGTAGTACCTGCTACCATATCAAACACCGGATCTTTGATAACATCCATATTGCGCTGAGCAAAGACCCACCATAACTTCGGGCTACCGTAATAGTCATAGGCCAAAAGGTCAGGCCTATAAGTGTATTGAGTCTCGAGCGTGTATTTTACGTCATCGCTTTCTGCAGGAACAGCACGAATTGTTAAGACGTCTAGTGCTCCGAGATTAGTTAAGCCTGTATTAGCCCAAGGACTAGTAGGTGGGTACTTTGCCATTATACAAAGCCTCCGCCATTGGTTATGTACGAACCGTTAACAAAATCGTTAAGGTTAAACTGAGACACTGCGGTTCTACTGTAAGTAGGCATTACTGTAACAGTTATAAGACTGGTGCTCGGAACCCATGCTGTGCCTTGGCCTCCGCTGTTTGTACGTCCGTCGCCTGCTATTGGAGCAGTTACATTCATTGGAACAGCTATGTAATCTACATCAGATGGTAGGTCTACAGTAAAGTTCGTTACAACACAAGGAACGTCGTTAAACACATAATCACCATAGCCGTTTAGTTTAACTCGTGGCGGTGGCTGGCCGGAATTTTCTCCGTCGCCATAAAACATTTTTGTTACGCTTCTTAAATAATGTATAGCAGCTACCCAATAACGACCATCATCTGCGTTTTCTACAGTGAAGTCACCAGTAATAACTATCTCTTGTACACTACTGTTTTCATAGATTTGGAACGGATAGTTTGTGTGTACTGGTTGCAGACTATTATAGTTAGCATTGTGTCCTAGTATTATTGTTGGGGTGTAAGGAAAAACCAATCCACTGTTTTCAGCTAACGGTGCTAACAGCTTGTCTGCAGAAAACTGACTCGGTAAGCTAAGTTTTACACGCCAGTCTGGGTTGTCTATGGTGTTACGCCATTGAGCTGTTGCTGTACCTTTTTGCTTCTGAGACGCTGCTTTCGGAATACTCTTCTTGCGAGATTTACTGGCAAGCCCTACTGCTGACGTTATTTCGCTAGCAAACTCTTTACCTTTTTCGATACCACTGTTAAATGTATCGCCAACGAACTCCGATACACTAGATGTAGGAGGAAGGAGGGAGTTTAAAACATCCTCGTTTACCTCTGATCGTCGCTTGTTGCCTGGTGGTCCTGGGGTGTCATTGTACGGATTTGTGGCCATCTAAAAGAAATCTCCAATTATATCAAGTATTTAGTTGACAAAATTAACCGTGTATATTATAATTATAAATACACTTACTAGGAGATCTCATTGAGAAAAAAGAACTATTTAAACAACAAAGACATACTAGAACAGATCCACAAATCAAAAAATACCTTTTGTAGCTTTGACCACCCTGACTTTCATCGATATGATATTATCTTAAACTCAGTCAGCGAAATCGACAATGATACTGTTGAACAGGCAAAAGCAAACAAAGCCAAACGACTCAGCACTCAAGACTACGAAGCTCGCAAACATGCAGGCGAAAAAGTCAAACAAGCTGAATGCGAAGTAGACCCCCAGTCTATTACCAAAGAAGAACTTATCTTCCGCATCATGACGTATGTACACATTCCCGATGCGCCCGGCCGTAAACGCACACCTAAAACTGTTGCTGATACTAAAGTCAAGCTCAACTTCCCTCCCTTCCAGCATTGGAAGTTTGGACATATGAGTGGCGAACTGTATTGTGTGGGCAAGAGTCACTGGAAGGGTGATTTGGAGACTGGACACTTTGACCGAGAGCACGGACAGGCTACAAACGAGCTAGCTAAGATGTGGATGAAACTGTGTGACAGATATGCAACTAGAGGCAACGTTCGTGGTTATACTTACAACGACGAGATGCGTGGACAAGCTATTCTTCAGTTGTCGCAAATCGGTCTCCAGTTCGACGAAAGCAAATCACAAAACCCGTTTGCTTACTACACCGCGGCTGTTACAAACAGTTTTGTGCGAGTTATCAATATCGAGAAACGCAACCAAAACATTCGTGACGACATCTTAGAGATGAACGACCTAACACCTAGCTACACAAGGCAGCAACAAGGTCAGTGGGAAGCTGAAGTTAAACGCAACGACGAAAGCACGGACTAAAAAATCGTTTGACATCAACAACTTATTGCTGTACACTTTTAAAATTGGAGGACACGAATGTTTAAGAAAGCGGCTGTATTCACAGACCTGCACCTTGGGTTGAAAGGCAATTCCAAGGTGCATAACCAAGATTGCGAAGAATTTATAGACTGGTACATTGAAGAAGCAAAGAAGGCCGGTTGCGAAACGGGCATTTTTTGTGGCGATTATCACCATAATCGTAACACAATTAACATCTCTACCCTACAGTCATCTTTGCGGATTTTAGAAAAATTAGGCGAATCTTTCGAACAATTTTACTTCTTTCCAGGAAACCATGACCTGTATTACAAAGACAAAAGAGACATACATTCTGTTGAATTTGGCAGGCACGTACCCGGTATAACCATCGTAAACGAGATAATGGTAAAGGATGATGTAGCACTTGTACCCTGGCTTGTAGGCGATGAATGGAAGAAGATGTCTAAAATCAAAACAAAATACTTGTTTGGTCATTTTGAACTTCCTAGCTTCTACATGAACGCAATGGTACAGATGCCTGACCACGGTGACTTAAAAGCAGACCATTTCCAGCATCAGGACTATGTGTTCAGTGGTCACTTTCACAAGCGACAGAAGCGCGGCAAGATACATTACATCGGTAATGCTTTCCCTCACAACTACGCGGACGCTTGGGACGATGCAAGAGGAATGATGATACTTGACAAAGAGAACGACAAAGAGCCAGAGTACATAGACTGGCCTAACGCCCCCAAGTATCGCACAATCAAACTATCGGAACTGCTTGAAGATACTGATAGCATCATCAAATCAAAGATGTACCTCAGGGTCAGTATCGACATTCCTATTTCATACGAAGAAGCCAGCTTTATCAAAGAGACGTTTGTTAATCAGTACGACTGTCGTGAGATTGCTCTTATTCCACAAAAGCAAATCGAGGAAATTTCAACAGACATTGATATCGAGCATTTCGAATCAGTAGACGAAATTGTGTCAAACGAAATTACTGCTATTGATTCTGACAACTTTGATAAGAAGCTTCTACTAGATATCTACAACGAGCTATAATATGATAAGAATAAAAGATTTAACAGTAAAGAATTTTATGAGTGTAGGCAACGTGTCGCAGGGACTGGACTTCAACAAAGAAAAGCTAACACTGGTCCTAGGCGAAAACTTAGACCAAGGCGGTGACGACAGTGGCTCTCGTAATGGTACAGGCAAGACTACTATCATTAACGCTCTCAGCTATGCACTGTACGGCCAGGCGCTGACAAGTATCAAGAAAAATAACTTGATCAACAAGACCAATAGAAAAGGCATGTTGGTTACTCTGCACTTTGAAAAAGACGGGTTAGACTATCGCATTGAACGCGGGCGTTCACCTAACGTTTTGAAGTTTTACATCAACGATCAAGAACAAGAAATGATTGATGAGTCTCAAGGCGACAGTCGTAAAACACAAGAGTCTATTAACGACCTTCTTGGCATGACTCACGACATGTTCAAACATATTGTTGCGTTAAACACTTATTCAGAGCCTTTTCTCAGTATGAGAACAAATGACCAAAGAGCTATCATTGAGCAGCTTCTTGGTATTACGATTTTGTCTGAGAAAGCAGATACCCTAAAAGAGAAGATTCGTCATGTAAAGGCTGAAATTGTAGAAGAAACTCTTAAGATCGAAGCTATTCAATCAGCAAACGTTAAGATTGAACGCACCATCGAGAGCTTAGAAACAAAGCAAAAGGCCTGGAACACAAAGAAGCGACAAGATGCCAAAAAGCTAGAAGGCGCTATTCAAGAGCTTGAACACCTTGACATCGAAAAAGAACTTGAGTCACATGACAAGCTAAGCAGGTGGTCAGAACTTAATAACCAGATCACAGCACTGCAAAAAGAAAGAAGCACATTAGAAAATGCTGTGACAAGAGCAGATAAGACTCTTGACAAGGTCAAGAAAGACATTGACGAGCTCAAAGACGCAACCTGCTACGCTTGTGGTCAAGAACTTCATGCAGACAAGAAAAAAGAAATTCTTGACAAGAAAACTAAAGAGCTTGAAGACGCAACTGCTTACCAAACTGAGGTAACAGGAAAGTTCGAAAAAGTAATGAACAGCCTTGACGAGATCGGAGACATCGATGGCAAGCCAAGCACCTTCTACGAAACAGCCAAGGAAGCATACGAACACCAAAATAACGTTACAAGTTTACAACAGGCACTCGAGTCGAAACTACAGGAAGAAGATCCTTACCAAAGTCAGATTGACGAGCTTAAACAAGAGGCAATCCAAGAAATAGACTGGACTCCTGTTAATGATTTAACTAATGTTAAAGAGCACGAAGAGTTCTTACTCAAGCTCTTAACCAACAAAGATTCGTTTATTCGTAAGAAAATTATTGATCAGAACCTAGCGTACTTGAATCACAGACTCACATATTACTTGGACCGTTTAGGTTTGCCTCACCAGGTTGAATTCCAAAACGACTTGAATGTGGAGATTACCCAATTAGGCCAAGATCTAGACTTTGATAACTTATCGCGTGGCGAACGAAACAGGCTTATACTAGGTCTTAGCTTTGCTTTCCGCGACGTTTGGGAGAGTTTGTATCAGAACGTAAACTTGCTGTTCATAGACGAATTGATTGATTCGGGTCTTGACTCAGCGGGTGTAGAAAACGCGCTCAGTGTGCTAAAGAAAATTGGTAGGGAACGTGAAAAGAATATCTTCCTTATCTCGCACAAAGACGAGCTTGTAGGAAGAGTAAATCACATACTTAAAGTAATTAAGGACGGCGGATTTACATCATACGCTAATGATGTAGATGTAGTTGAATAAAATGGATCCGAAAAAGAAAGGCGAACAGATGCGGGCTGCTAAAGGTCCGCATCCAACCCCAAAGCAACAAGAAGAATACAGAACTGTAAGTGACGAAGACTTCACTGACAGTCACGATGCTCTTGCCAAGGCTTACCTCGCCTACTTTGATGCATATTTCTTGTATATCAAGAAAGGTTCAATAAGGTCCTACTACGAATGCCAGAAACAGCTTCGTACCGTCATCGAACAGGCTAAAATAGTACAGAAGGATTGTCAAGATAACTTCTATAAAGATAGAAAACGCCCAGGCGTTCACAAACAAAGGAAATTAGATGCCCAGCAAAAGCAAAACAAAAGGTAAGACGTTCGAAAGAGAGATAGCAACTTTTCTATCCCAAGCATACAACGACAGTTTTACAAGAGTTCCAGACTCGGGTGCCTTTACCGGCGGTAAGAACGCACACAGACGTGACACACTAACTGAAGGACAGGTACGTGCACACAAGGGCGACATAATACCTCCTGATGATTGGAAACACTTTAACTGCGAATGTAAAAATTACGCAGATTTTAGTTTCCATCAACTCTTTACCAAGAGCCCTGTTCCTATATTGGAGCAATGGCTTGAGCAAACACTAGAGGCAGCAGACCCAGGCGATTGTAACATCCTATTCATGAAATTCAACCGTAAAGGCAAATATGTGGCATACTTAATGCCCGAGCCATTCTATACCATCAGGCACTTAGATTATATCGATAAAGGCGGCAACATTTGGCGCATTACAGGCTTTGACGACTTCTTTGAACACAACGCTGTGAACTTCGAAGGTCGTTGTAAATCACACTCCAACTAAAATTCTCAAAACTTAGGCATACAAAGGCACACTTAGGCATACAAAGGCACACATAGGCAATACAATCAGTACTGTTTGGTCGGGGCTGCTCGACTCATCAAGAGTTTGCGTGTAAACGTCGACGGAGTTGATGAACTGAAAGGCAAATGCTAACTCAAGGCTTAAAAGATATGGGCTCTGTGAAAAAGAAACAACCCAGGGGCAAGTGATTCTGCTTAACAAGAATTAACTACCTTCCGTTGATATGTGAAGCTAGAGTAAGGGGTACCGGTCAACCGCCTCTGTTGTAGAAATACAAATCTCTTTTGTTAAGATGGTGATGCTCACTCAGATGAAATCTGTTTTCTCCATTAATTTCACCCCTAGTACGGGTGAATTATGGCTCCTCTATCTAGATGAATATAAGAACAATACACTTCGTGTCTTGCTTAACCACTTAATTCATACACTTTAAAACACAAATACAAAAGAAACAATAGTTTGAGCGCAAGCGAAAAACTTGTGTTGGCGAAGCAAACACATATACAGTAGCTTCGCAATTGCATAAATGGATAGCTCTGGATTAATATTCTGTTTGTGAATTCTCTTAGATGAGATTGTATAGTCAAAAAAAAGCACCTACGTTTGTAAGTGCTCTGTAATTACTTTAACTCTTAAAAGAAAGGCATGCCTGAGCGTTTCGTATTCTCTAAGTTGTCTTCTATGAGATCTGCTATTAGTTCTCGATCTTCTGGACACAGATAGTAGGCCTCTTCGAGTGTTAGTCCTCCTCGCATAAACCAACACATCTTTGTTAGCTCTGCTTTAAACTGCTTGGATTGACCGTCTAGGGTTTTAACCTCGTCGAGGATCTGTTTGACGGACCATGATAAAACCCTCATCCGAAAAAATTTGTTTGATCGAACGTAATTGGAATCTCGTATGTCTCTGGCACCCCAGCTTCGATCTCTTCTTCAGTAGCGTCAACTACCATAGGCTTGATTGAGAAACTTTCTTTTTGTGTCTCTAGATGATCTGTAACTTTTTTGAACAAGTCCTTGTCAGCATTGTCAACAAACTCGCTGATGTGCTCTTTGTTAGTAACTGTTTGGTCTTCAAACTGAACAGCGGCAATACTTGCTTTAAGTGTTCCTACAGTCATGTCAGTTAGCTTAGTGAAGCTGCGGTTGAAAGCCAATAGTTTTTCTTCCTCTGGCATGTCGTCGTCGTTTACAATGCTGAAGATTCTCTGCTCTTCGAACGTCTTGATGCTCAGTTCAGTAAACTCTCTGTAGGTAAGAGGACGAAGAATAACCTTCATACCGTCGAGCTCAACTACGTTGTTGTACTCAGCAGCGTTTAGGCTGTCAAGCATTACACGCAGGTCTGTTTGGAATGTTTTCTCTTCGCCTGTTACAGGAACTTTAATGTGTAGATCCATCATCTCACCGTAGGTTGCAATCCTGATAGCAATTAATATTGCGTCTAGATCAAGACTCGGAATTTTCCAACCGTCTTTGATATTAGGCATACAGCTCTCGATAACACTAACTGTTGCTTCACCGTTCAACAATGCATCAGGTGTTTTCATAGTCAGTTCATCTTTAGCTGTCATTGCATACACCGGATATTCATTGTTTTCGGTCTTGTCCAGCACTCCCTGCGGGTAGAATTCGCCGGAACTAGGCAGCGAGACATAGATCTTTGGCTGTCTAAAGTACTTCTGTAAGGGGTTTGAACCCTGATTTGGCGCGTGCATTTCTGCCATTTTGTTCTCCTGATAAATACAATATAACTATACGTTACACTTATTTATGTACGTATATAACCAGGAATCCTTAAAGTGGTAGACTCAGTTAACATTGATAACGTCGGTGGCGACACAGGCATAGCGTCTGAAGTAACGCTTCAGCGACTTTTAGCTACAATGGAGCTAATGGCCAACAAGACCGGCGCCGATAGTAAGATGGCTGTTAAGAAAGCCAACGAGCAGTATAAAAAATCTATTCGAGATCTTGACGACGCTACAAAGAAAGCCGCAGAAGAAAAAGAAAAGAACACAAAAGCTACTAAAAAAGCAACCAAGGCTGCTAAAAGATATGCTGTAACACTTGGCGTAGTTACAAGGACTCTGAGTGCGTTTGTTCAAAGTATTTCTGGATTGACTCAGCAGCTATTCACAGGCAGCACAGAACTAGCTAGCTTTACTCAACACATACCTTTAATCGGTCAGCATATATCTGTTCTGTCAGAGTACATCGATGATTCCTTTTCGGCATTTCAAACACTGTCGTCGTCAGGTGCAGCTTTTAACAACAACCTTAATGAGTTACGATATACTTCTGCAACAGCAAGATTGAGTCTTGAAGACTTTACTGGAATAATACAAAACAACACTGACAAGTTAGCAGCACTAGGCGGAACAGCGACTAAAGGTGCAAAAGCAATGGCTAACATGACTGATCAGTTAGGAGCTCAACGTACTCAATTGTTAAACATGGGTTTCAACTTCGAAGAAATAAACGAAGCCATGATCGACTACGCATACCTAACTCGTACTCAAGGTAGGGTAGAAAACAGAAACACCAAACAAGTAGCTGAACGGGCAGCATCTTATGCTACTACACTTCAAACCCTTTCAAAACTTACTGGCGAATCAGTAGACAAGCTAAAAGAAGAACAACAGGCAAGACAAAACGACGTAGCGTTCCAGCTTAAACTATCAAAGATGGGCGCCGACGAACAAGAAAAAGTCATGAAAGGAATGGCAGAGGCGGCCGCTGCCGGTCCAGCCGCAGCCGCAAGATTCAAAGAAGTAGTCTTGGGTATGCCTCCGATGTCCAGAGCAACTCAGTTGTTTGAAGCAACTATGGGAGAAGCTGCTACTGGTATACGTCGATCAGCAGAAGATGCTATGAACGCCCAAGTAACAACGTCAGACTATGCGGCTATGAGCAGCAGACGAATGGCAGAGATTACCGCCGCTCAGCTAGAAAGTGCACGAGGTATGGAGAACGTACTGTCGGCTGGTGTAGCGTCTGGCGAAGGTATCGGAGCAGAGCTAGCAGAAATGTTAGGCAACTTGGGCATCGATCTAGCACAGTTTGGTGATAAAACTGGCAACGAATTAGTATCAGCAGTAGAAGCAGAAATTGAAGCATCTAAAGAAGAACAGAAAAGTAGATCAGCGTCAGTTGGCGTGATGGCTAATTTTAACGAGACTCTTGCTAGTGTACGATCATCTTTTGCTAGATTGTTTATTGAAAGCGGTATACTCGACGCATTTGCTAGGTCTATTGATCATGTGTTGGGCATTCTCAATAAACCAGAGGTAATGGGCAGACTAAGCAAGTACTTGACGTCATTTACTGACAGTCTTAATACATGGTTGACTGCGTTCAGTAAAGATCCGTCAGGAACGTTAGATAAGATGTGGTCAGACATTGGCGACGGTCTCTTAAAGTCTGTTGGCAGTGGCCTTAAATCTTTGTTTACTAACCCTTATGTTTTAGGAGTACTTGGAACTTCTATCGCCGCTTTGCTTGCCAAAGATGCAATAGTATCTCGCATGGGAGCTAGCGGCGCTGCCGGAGCAGCATCAAACGCAGCGCCAGCTGGTGGCAGATCTAGAGGCAGAGGAGGCAGGGGACTAGGCGGAATGCTGGGTAACCTAACTGGAGGAATCCTTGGAGGCGTAGCAAACGGATTGGTAGCGTTTGCTAATCCGATGGTCATCGCCGGCGCAGTAAACATCGGCTTAGTAATTACTGCAATCGGTGCAGGTATAGCAGGTGCAGCATGGATAACTGGTAAACTTCTGCCGACGTTTGTTGAAGGCATGAAGAAGTTTGAAGACCTCGACGGCGAAACTTTGGCTGACGTGGGCAAAGGCCTTCTAGTAATGTCTGGTGCATTAGCAGCATTTGGAGTTGGGTCAGCTGTAGCAGGGTTCGGATCGTTTATTGGAAATATCGGGGAAGGGTTAAACATCCTCACCGGCGGCCAATCTCCAGTAGAAAAATTAAAAGAATTCTCAGAACACAAGATAACCGAACAGCAAGTTAACCAGATTGAATTAAATGCACGAGCATTTAAAACTTACGCCGAAGCAATGACCGCTGTTGGTGCAGGCAGTGCTATGAGTGCTGTAGGATCAATTGCAAGCAGTATCTCAGGATGGTTTAGTGATTCTCCATTAGAAAAATTACAAGACTTTGCAGATGAGAATATCAATCATCAAAATCTTAAACGTAACTTGCAGTCAGTTAAAGACTTCCAGGCTGTATTCAGCAGCATGGGATCAGACAATAACGGTACTATGGGATTAAAGAATCTCGACGTTGATAACGTAATTGACTATGCAGAAGCTATAGAAGAACTAACTGAAGCAATAGCAGATTTGAACAAAGAACTTAAAGGAGACAGTGGCGGAGGCTTTGGCCGAGGTAGGTCTCGTGGCGGAAGTTCAGGCGGCTCAGACTACAACGCAGGCGACTTGTTAGGCCAAATGGACAAGTCGAAGAAAGAAAACGACGTAAATACAACTGACTTGATAAGAGTTTTGGAAGAGATAAAAAACCTAAACAAGCGTACACTCAGATCAATAAACGAAATAAGGGATTCACAATAACATGAGCTGGAAAAAACATTTTACACCGGTTCCGACTGGGAACAACAGCACAGGCAGTTTCTCGCCGCTCGGTGGACAAAGTGGCTCAATGCCAGGACCAGCCACAAGAAATTATACTTCACATCTTCCAGATGTGTACACAGGGTCCCCGAACCGTATCGAAAGATATAACCAGTACAATACTATGGATCAAGACAGCGAAGTAAATGCTGCTCTTGATATTCTTGCAGAGTTTTGTACACAGAAAGACAGTCAAAACGGCACTAGCTTTATTATCAACTTTAAACAAAACGCTAGCACAACCGAAACCACTGTTCTTCAAAAGTATCTACAGCAATGGTATAAGCTAAACAAACTTGACACAAGAATGTTTCGTATTATTCGAAACACGTTTAAGTACGGTGATCAAATCTTTGTACGTGATCCAGAAACTAAAAAGCTATTCCATGTTGACCCAAGTAACCTAACAAAAATTATTGTTAACGAAAGTGAAGGTAAAACACCTGAACAGTATATCGTTAAAGACTTCAATCTAAACTTTGGTGAGTTGGTAGCAACTGCTCCTTACCCACAAGAAGGTCACGTAGGCGATCACGCTACTTCTTATAATAAGGGCGGAAGCTCGCAGGGCTACCTGTCTGGACAGAAAACAGCAGGCGGCATAGCAGGTACTAGATTCTCGTTAGACCAAACAGAAATTGCTGTTTCTGCTGAAAACGTAGTTCACTTGTCAATGAGCGAAGGACTAGATGTCAACTATCCATTTGGTAACAGCCTGTTAGAAACTATATTCAAAGTCTACAAGCAGAAAGAGTTGCTTGAGGATGCGATTATTATCTATCGTGTGCAACGTGCACCAGAGCGTCGTGTATTTTACGTTGATGTTGGTAATATGCCAAGCCACCTTGCGATGCAATTTGTTGAGCGAGTAAAAACTGAAATACACCAAAGACGCATTCCAAGTCAGACAGGGGGCGGACAAAACGTAATTGACTCGAGCTACAATCCTCTCTGTTTGGATTTATCTACAAGGATTCCTCTACTTGACGGAAGAACATTAGCATTAACTGAGTTAATTGCAGAATTTGAGAAAGGAAAAGAAAACTGGGCATACAGTTGTGATCCTGTGACTGGCAAAATAGCGCCAGGCGTAATTAACTGGGCTGGTATTACTCGCAGAAATACACAAACTATTCAATTAACATTTGATAATGGCGAAACTTTAGTTTGTACCCCAGACCACAAGATACCAGTATTTGGAAAAGGTATGGTAGAGGCCAAGGACATCGTCGAAACTGATAGTTTAATATCTTTTAATAAAAGAAACAAAAAGATATCGTCTAAATCTAATGACTATGAGCAAGTTTGGGATCATAGCAAGAAGGAATGGATGTGGACTCATCGAGTTGTAGGCGAGTTTTTTAGAAACTTGAGCAAACATCAGGAATTTACATACCTTGAACAAAATGTAGGAAAGTCTAAAGCAGTAATACATCACCAAGATTATAATCGCTTTAATAACGATCCACGTAATCTTCAATACATGAATAAAGCTGATCACATACAGTACCATGCTGCAAATAAATCAGATTACTGGTCTAATCTATCAGAAGAAGAATTTCAGTTAGTTACAGGAAAGATTTCTAATACGTTAAAAACACATTGGAAGAATATGACTATTGTAGAAAGACAATCAGCTCTTTACAATATTAGGTCAGCACAACAGAGATCAGTGTGGATGAGACAGAACGATACTGCGACTATGATCAGTTATAAAGAGAACGCTGGCAAATCTAGAAGAGACTACCTTAATAGTAATCCAGCTGCGATGCAACAAGTGGTAAAAAACTTGGAATCTAGAGTTAAAATAAAAAATCAATCGTTGCGTTTGACATTTGAAATGTTACAGATAGTAGTGGACATAGTTAAAACTCAGTCAACAAACAAGAACACTGTAATTAATCTTTGTGACAATAACAAACAGTTACTGGATCTATTAAAGAAAGAAAATTCAGTTGCTCTTGATTATAAGAACGCTCAGTGTAAGATTGACTTTACGCGATTTGGTTATAGCAAACTAAATCGACTTCTTAAGAAAAACGGATACACTAACTGGAAACAGTTTGTAAAAGAGATCGATCAGTTTAACCACAAAGTAGTAAAAATAGAAGTAGTGTCTAATCGAGATACAGGAACTATTACCATAGACGGTACTGAAAAATGGCACAACTATCACACGTTTGCTATCGAAAGTGGTATCTTTGTTAAAAATTCGATCAACGAAGACTACTTCTTCCCGCAAACAGCAGAAGGTCGTGGGTCTAAAGTTGAAACACTACCAGGCGGTACTAACCTTGGCGAAATTGACGACCTTCGTTACTTTACTAACAAGATGGTTAGAGCATTGCGCATTCCTAGCTCATACCTGCCAACAGGTGCTGAAGATTCAAGCAGCCAATACAATGATGGCCGAGTAGGCACTGCCTACATACAAGAACTCCGCTTTAACACCTACTGTGAGCGTCTACAAGGGCTGCTGATAGAAGGTTTTGACCAAGAGTTCAAGCGTTACTTGCTGGAAAAAGGTGTAAACATTGATACGTCGATGTTTGATCTAAAGTTCCAACCACCACAGAACTTTGCTGCTTATCGTCAAAGTGAAATTGACAATGCTCGTATTCCTACGTTTACGCAGATGTCAGCTATTCCGTTTATATCAAATCGCTTTGCACTCAAGCGTTTCCTAGGCCTAACCGAAGAAGAAGTTGCAGAAAACGAGCGCCTGTGGAGAGAAGAGAACGAAGACGAGCTAGACACTGGTGCAGGCGATGCTGCTGACGAGCTACAAGGTGGCGGCGTTACAGGCGGTGGCCTGGAAGGCGACCTTGATGGTCTTGAGGACGAAGTTGATGACACTGGTGGCGATTTCGGCGGTGACGGTGAACCTCCGCTATCAACTACAGACGAAGCACCAGGCGGCGGCGAAGCCGGCGGTGGTGACGGAGATATCGGCGGCTCGATATAAATACAGTTATGATACTACGTGAACTTTTCTACTTTGACCCTGAAACTACCGAACCGACGAAAGACGATTCTTACGAGCCTCAACACGATCAAACTCCAGTTAAGAAATCAGACACTCGGAAAACTAGGTTAACACTAGGTCAGCTCAACAGAATAAGAAAATCTAGCGAACTGCACAAAAAAGAACAAGAGAAAGATCTTGTGCATGTTAAACAAATGTATGGCGGCACTGGGGAAGAAGAGGCACTATGATCTATGGAAGAAGTTGCGTTTGTTTTAGGTAACGGTACAAGTAGAGCCCCAGTAGACATACAAAAATTAAGAAAAAACGGACCTGTTTACGCTTGTAATGCAGTATACAGAACAGACGTTGTAGATCATTTAATAGCAGTTGATGCTAAAATGGTCGCTGAAATAGCTCAATCGGGCTACCAGCATAAACATCCAACCTGGACTAACTTCAGAAAAAGTAATAGAAACTATAATGGCTTTAGATTTATAGAACCTCGTCTAGGATGGAGTTCAGGTCCCTCAGCAATGTTCCTAGCAAGCAGTCACCAAAAGAAACACATATACATCTTAGGGTTTGACTATAAAGGAACTAATAACGGCAAGAATATTAATAACATTTTCGCCGATACCCAAAACTATAAACAGTCAGAAGCAAAGGCTACGTACTATGGTAACTGGTTAAAACAGACTTGTCAAGTAATAAAAGACAACCCAGGAATACAATACACACGAGTTATCCAGCCTGATAATTACTGCCCGCCGGAGCTAAATAACTTTGAGAACTTTAATACTATCCACGTAGATGAGTTCTGTAATATCCTACCGCACGAGTGCATATCTCAAAACGAGCCGTTTTGAGCGCCTTTATCTGCTATTTTAATGAATCTTGTTAAATACAATTGACAGCCTTACCATAGGTACATTTTGTAACAGGAGAACACAAATGGCAGATTTAAGTAAATTCGAACAAATGCTAGAACGGCTCATCAATGAGGACCGCGACGGCGCACAAGATCTATTCCACGAAATTGTAGTTGAGAAATCACGCAGCATCTATGAGTCACTTCTAGAAAGCGACGACGAAGACGAAGAAATGGAAGAAGCTTCAGAAGAAGATGAAGACGAAGACGATGACGAAGAAGGTTATAACGAAGACTTTAACCTAGACGAGTTTGAAGTCGAAGCTGACGACGACATGATGGGCGGCGACGCTACTGATGACATGATCGGCGACCTTGGCGCAGAAGATGGCGAAGACGACGAAGTTGACTTTGACATGGGCGGCGAAGGCGAAGAAGGCGACGTTGAAGATCGCGTAGTTGACCTAGAAGACGCACTTGACGAACTCAAAGCAGAGTTTGACAAAATGATAGGCGGCGAAGACGACATGGGCTTTATGCCAGGTGACGGCGACGACGAAGAAGGCGACTTCGGCGATGACGAAGAAGACGAAGAAGGTGACGAAGAGGAAGAAGACGAAAGTTTCCAATTCGAAGCTAAGAAAGATGACAAGAAAGACGACAAGAAAGACGCTAAGAAAGATGCTAAGAAAAAGACATCAGGCGAAGAAATGCGTGAATACGTAGAAAAGGTTCAGGGCGGCGACCTAGGCTCAAAGATTGGTGGCGATAACGGCACTAACACT
>Ga0306866_1000131_pt1 | contig 29979 bp, 40 predicted proteins | sample AntRauTorckE5432_FD_190450 | JGI IMG/M metagenome (GOLD analysis project Ga0306866, IMG submission 190450) | Saline lake microbial communities from Rauer Islands, Antarctica - Metagenome Torckler E5 #432 (v2) (version 2) | ecosystem: Environmental > Aquatic > Non-marine Saline and Alkaline >...
ACTCAGCAAACAAGCCGGGGACCAGTTCGCAATGATCAGCGTTAAGGTAAACGGTATATCGCTTACCTCTGAATTTGGGTTTTGACCCTGCGTTGTTGCGCAGGCCTCCGTGTTTTGGCATGGGGTTAAACTTTATGATTAAGAAAAGCAGCTAAACGGGCGTCCAGTCAAGTAGTAATCTTTGCTTTCTTCCATCCGCTCAATGGTCTGACTTGCGCCGCGCAGGTGAGAATCTCGGCGAGCGCTGTTGATGTGGCTAAAAGTATAGCGGCGGCCCTCCATCTCTGTTCCTACCCACGTTCCTCCGGTAGTAGCCTTATACTGGCGGCCCTCCCACTTCTTAATGGTTTGGTTTGCTTTCTTAACTTCTTCGTCGCAAGCTTTTACAGCTTCTGCGCGGGTCATCTTCTGGAAGCCCCCAAAAGTTACCATTTCCATCCAAAACTTTAATTCTTTTATTTCAGCGCTGTAATCATTAGCAACTTCAAGCCCGTCGCAAAGAGCGTTAAGGTAGGCTACTGCGCCTTCTTCTGTGGACATATCAAAATAAGGTTGAGCGGCTGCTTCCTCTAGAGCTTTGCGGTTTAATGCCTCTAAAGCATCAGTAAGCGCCTGCGCTGGGTTTACTGTAAGAAGTGCGATTTCGATAATGATTGAAATGTCCATTTTGATTGTATTTAGGAAGCTACCCGCTTCCGATAGTACAAATATACAACCAATATTATAACTGTGCAAGCACTATTCAAGATTAGGGTAAAATAATATAGAAAGGGTGAAACCCTGCACCCGCCTTACCACTAACATATCGCCAACGCGCCCGGCACGGTAGCAAATTCGCACCATGCCGAACCAAAGAACAGTTGAGCGGGCGTTGCTAAGCGCAACCTGGGAGATCGAAGCCACGCACGGCTTACAATACCTGTCCGCTTTTTTGCTATCCGATGGCGAAGCGGTCGAGCGGGCGCAAAGCACGTTCTTACTATCGGAAGGGATCAGCACAGCCGCCGCTAATTTTGGCGCTGAGGTACAGGGCGGGTCTGTTGCCCACCTGATCCTATCCGGCGCAATGATGCTTGAGGACGGTATGTGTTCGCGTGGTATTCGGTCGCTTAACGCTGACCTGGCCGCAGCAGACGCAAACCCTAATATTTCGGGTATCGTGCTTGAGGTGAACAGCGGCGGCGGCGAATCAGTAGCCGGCACAGAATTGCAAAATACCCTGCTGGATATTCGGCGGCGCGGCAAAACGCAAACGGTCGTCTACGCTCAAACCCTGGCCAGTGCAGCCCTTCGCGGCGCTTTGGCTGCTGACTACATCGTAGCAGCAAGCACTACTGCGGTTGTCGGCTCGGTCGGTACGATGGTCAGCCTTGACCGCAAGGCGATAAAGGAAATACAGGAGGCCCAACTTGACATCTACGCCCGTCAGTCAACAATGAAAAACCTGCCCAGCCGTGCATTGTTGGAAGGCGATTTAGAACCGCTTTTGGATTACGTCAGCGATCGGGCGCAGGGATTCATTGACAACGTGGAAGCGATGCGGCCCGCGATGCGACGCACCAAAGAACAGGCCAACCGGCTACAATCAGGAGACCTTTTCACCGGCACCGAAGCCGCACAGATCGGCCTGATCGACGCGGTGGGCACGTTTGCCGACGCAATGAAATTCTTGAAACGAAAGAAAAAAAATACCTATTCCGCTGCAACCGTTCAGGACGCGGCCCAACCAATTACCACTATGAGTAATACCAATGAACGCGGCGGCTTTATCCGCTTGCTAAACAGCATTTTCGGGTCCGCGATGGCTGAGGATGCCACCGACGAACAAGTAACGGAAACGCTGCAACCGGCCTCCGAAACGGCACCGGCCGAACCGGAAGGCGCGGCAATCACGGAAACGAACGAAGCCTTTACCGCGCTGAGCGAGCGGGTGGAATCCTTGGCCGGAACGATCGAAAGCCAGGCCGTGACTATTGCCGCATTCGACGCCGCCGCCACCGCGCTGAGCGAGCGGGTGGAATCCCTGGCCGGAACGATCGAAAGCCAGGCAGTGACTATTGCCGCATTCGACGCCGCCGCCACCGAACGCGCCGCGCAAATCGCGGACCTTGAAACGCAACTGGCCGCCGCCAAAATCGGCAAGCCAACGCCGAAATCAAACGGACACGCTACCGACCGCGAGCAGTTCGCCACCGCCGTCAATCACGACAAAAAGTTTGGCAGTAAGTACTAAATAATCGTCTATAGGGCCCGGCCTTTACGACATCAATCAATAATCGAAAAATGGATACCAACGAAAAGTTTCTAATTGAGCCGGACTTTACCGACGTAGGCAGCGCCGCCACAATGGAGTTCACAGTAGGCTCAGTCAACGCCCTTGCCGACGCGCAATACAACTCCCACCTGGGCGCGTATCAATCGGCCTACGGAATGTATAATTATATGCGTTTCAACAGCACAGGCGAATACGTGCTGCACTACCCCACCGGCCCTTCCCTCGTGATCCAGCCGCACAATTCGTGCGCATGGACACCGCAGGGCGAATTTCGCATGGCGCAAAAAAGCATTTCCCCGTACCGGATGAAGGTCAACGTGGAGCAGTGCTATGACGAACTTTTCGACAGCACGTTTGAACGGTTTATCCAGTACGGCACCAGCGAACAGGTAGGTCGGAGCGAAGGCGGCGTTGCGATGACCGACAGGCTCACCCGCCTTATCCTCGACAGCACCACCCTGGGCGCACGCGCCACGCTTACGGCGGGTGGCCTGTTCACTGGCACAATGTCGTTCACCGACAACCTGCCCACCAGTATTCGCGATGCGTTCACCCGTTCGGCTGCGGTCGGCCAGGGTTGGATTACGGCGCTCCGGGCGCTCAAGGTTCAGGACAGCGCCAAATACGCCCACCTGGACGACGGCCTTATCGTTAACGGCGACATCAGTCAAGACGGCGAAGAGTTTACCGGTGACATCATTGCCCGGTTCGACGCCCGCGTATCGGCCAGCCCTAAGAAGCTGCGCAGCGCGGTTCGTAACGGCGGGCGCGGCGGCTTCGGCGGTCGCAATATTCCGGTCTGGATGGTCTCCCCTTCCATGATCGGCGGCGCGTACGATGCTTACTTGGACCAGGGCGTTGCAACCGCAACAAACCGGCCCCGGATCACGACCAGCGAATTGCTGGTTGCCAACGGGCGCGGCGGCACCACGCCGCTGACGATCTACATGATTGACGGCATCCCCTTGATTCCTGTTCAGGAAGTTGAAGTATTCAGCGAATACCTGAGCGGAACGCCGCACTTTGAGTACCTGACCTTAACCGGCGTCATTCAGTTGGGCGGCTCCTTTGGTGCCATTCCCGAGCGTGGCGGCGCAAACGTCGCTGTACGTATTCAGCGGAGCACGCGTAACGAAGACCTGGGCAAGACGACCTACCTAAGTCATATGTTGGGCGCGGTCGGCATCAATGACACCGACTACATCAGCGGTTCGTACCGATTCAACGAGCCGTCGTAAACCAAACAGGGGCCAGGCTTAACGGCCTGGCCCCCTAACCATAAAATAAAAATATCATGGCACTTATTGTGTGTGAATTAGACGGGATTGGTATTCCCACCACCTGTACCAAAAAGAAAGGGGTTCGCCGGGTATTCGCTGCCCAAAGCTCCCTGATTGACTGGGCGGCGATGTTGGCAGATGCCGAAAAATTCAGCGCGGACGATGAACAGGTTTTGGGCTATACGTACCTGACCGGCGGTAAGCACGTTGAACTGAACTTTGAGCGCAAAAGCGGACAGTTTGACTCGACGTTCACCCGCGATACCGGCGCTTACGACGTTGTTTTTCAAATGATTGTTGAAGGCAAGGACCGGACCCGCACCAACTCGCTTAAGCGCATGGCCGCCTGTTGTGACTTGACCCTGCACTTTTACATGGCCGACGGCACCCAGCGCGTCGTGGGCATTGACTATGACGGCGCAGCGTTTGACCGCCCGCTGGACAAGGTTCAGATCAGCCGCCACCTCGACAGTTCCGGCGTATTCGATGGTGACGAAAGCCGTGACGAAATTGACTTTTCCGGCCAGTTTGAATTTGCACCGCTTCACGCGAACGTCCCGATTGCTGACATGATTGCAGCCGCTACGCCCGAGTTGATCACGTTCGGCCCCTCAGCGGGTGGAACTGATGCGTTCGGCCCCTCTGCCGGTGGCACCGAAACGTACGGACCGAAACCGAAAGCGAAGGCCGCCAAATCATAGAATTAAACCCTGAATAGAATGCCGAGGAAAGCCCCCAATACTGTAATCCCTGCCATTCTCAAGCGCAGACGCGACCCTGCCGCTCCACCGGCAAGGGAGCGTACCAGAATGTCACAGGAGGACCGCGACCTGATCAACCAGCTATTCGAAGGCGCAACCCTGAGCCGCGACGAGATGGCCCGCGTCGCCGCAATTACTGTACTGGAACTTACCCCCGAAATTGTGCGGACCCTGTACGGCGCTAACCCAGACGCTAACGATCTTACCGACGCGCTGCTTTCTAAAATTGAGGCGATTGAGAGCAGCGCAACGGCAGACCAGACCGGCGCGGAAATAGTGGACTTGCTCGAACAGTTGCAGGGCGCATTGAGGCTTGACGCCTCAGCAATTAGGAATTTGCTACTAGACTATTCGGACCTGACCGGGCTGCCAACGCTCGGAACAGCCGCAGCGACGGACGCAACCGACTACGCAGCCGCAGCCCACAACCATGCAATTAGTGAGGTTACTGGGCTGCAAACCGCGCTTGGCGATGCGAGTGGAGGTAAGTTTGTTGATGGTACAGATGCCGCAGATGCTGTTTACCCTCTGGGTAAAGTGGCGGTTGGCACGGACACGCCTACTGCCAAGCTGCACGTAACAGGCAGCGACGGCGCGGAAGTAGTACAGAAAGTCGTAGGGGCGGCTGGGCAAACAGCTAACCTTGCAGAATGGCGGGACGCTGGTGGTACGTTAATCGCTGCGATTACAGCGATCGGACAGCTACTTGCGTATGGAAAAGGTGGTTCAGTCTCTTGCGTAGCCATAGGACAGGATGCATTAAAAGTCAACATAAAACCCAACAATACAGCAGTTGGTGCATTTAGCTTATCAGCGAACACTACTGGTTCAAATAATACTGCCTTTGGAACAGCTTGTTTACGCAAAAACGTAACAGGCATTCGAAACATGGCTGTGGGAACTAGCGCTTTACAAGACAACGTTTCAGGAAACTACAATGCTGCAATAGGAACAAATTGCTTAGTTCGCAATATTTCAGGCTCGTCTAACACAGCCAATGGTGATTCGTCACTTTTTTCAAACACGACTGGAGATCGCAATATTGCGAGTGGTTTCGGCGCACTACAAGCAAACGTAACTGGAAGCGGGAACCTAGGTTTAGGTACTGGTGCAGGACGGTCAGCTTCCGACAACGTAAATAATTCTACTGGCGAAGACAGTATATTTATAGGGGGCAACACCAAGCCTCAATCAAACAACCAAGTTAACCAGATTGTCATTGGCGACAGTGCAGTAGGCGAGGGTTCAAACTCAGTAGTTCTTGGCAATGACGACGTTGTGAAGACAGTCCTAAAAGGCAAGGTGCAAGCCACAAGTATCAATTTTTCCGGGCTACCCACGGCTACCACAGGACTGGCTTCTGGCGATGTTTGGAACGATAGCGGAACCCTAAAAATAATATCATAATGAACCAGATTAGAACAAAGAAGGCGGTCGTAATAGACCCCATCAACATGACGCTGGCGGTCGTATACCTCAAGATTGTCAACGTGGTGTACAGCCTCGAAGGGAATGACTATTCCGCAACAGGCGTCTACTCTGTACGCGAAGAGGTGGGCGAAGGCGATGACGTGACCACTTCCGAGCGCGTAATCTTCACGACCAGCACCAAGTTCAGCGCGGCGGAAGCGAACCAGTTGGAAATCGCGCTGAACGTTCAAGGTACAACCGTATCCCAACGCCTTGTTGACATCATTCCTAAGCTGACAATGTACCAAGCTGGTACGTCAGGCATCTTCGGATTAGCCCCGGAGGATTTCGAGTTTTACGTACCTGAGTAATCAACCCCAAAAAATCAACAATAAATGAAAGCTGTCCTATACCTGATCCTACTATTCCCCGCTTGCGTATTTGCGCAAACCGGGAATCTTCCAACCATAAAAGACCCGAAAGGCGCGGACCGGATCGAAACAAAAACGCGAAGGTTTCCGGCTGCATTCCGGCTTGACACGTTGAAGGCTTATTTTGTAGCTGAGGCAAACGATAGCCTGGCAGTGCATCGCGTAGATATTGACGCGAACGCGGGCGCTATAAACGCACTTGAGGGCCAAAACGATGGAGTTGTAACGTCTGGTCTTGTGACCGGATCAACAGCGAAAACACTTAGCCTGACCAGAACCGCGCCCCTTTCCGTTCTTGAGGTTGATTTTACGGATTTGGTAAACGATGCGGACAGCGACGCGGGCAACGAAATACAGACGTTTGGCAACCGGTCGGGAACTCAGTACACCTTATCCGACGGGGGCACTATTGACGTTGCGGACGATGACAATGACAGCACGAACGAACTAGACTCTAAGTGGACCGAAAGCGGCGGGCATATTTACCGCAACTCAAGGGTATCAATAGGGACATCCTCAACTGCCAGCACAGAAGCCCTTTATATCGAAGGCGCGGGTGTTAGCGTGGCGGGCCGTACCAGATTTGCGGTAAAAAATACGTCGGCAGAGGGCGCGGCCAATTTTTCCATCACAAACAACGCGGGGCAGTCGCTCCTAGTCCAAGTTAGCGGCGAGGACTACACGCAATTTTCGGATGCGATTGGCATTCTCACAACAAACAACGGCTTGGATATGGTTGTAGCGGCGGGCGGCGGATCGCCCAATGCAGGAACAGGGGACATACAGTTTAGGCTTGGAGGCTATCGGGTCACCCCTCAGTTTACGATGAGAGTAGAAACGGCGACAGGGGACAACCGAAAGGCTTTTTTGGGGGTCAACAAGGCCAGCCCTACGCACGAAATAGACGTAGCCGGAACGGTGAACGCTACCGATTTCATCGGCGATGGGTCAGCACTTACCGACGTGAACGCTGAACTTCTCGACGGTCAAAACGGGAGCTTTTACGAAAAACTAACCCAGCTTGAGGTGGACGCTTTCGCCGACAATAGTGGGTATCTTAAAAGCGAAGTAGATGGTTCGATAACAAACGAAATACAAACATTTGATGTTTCCGCCTTGATTGGTACGGACCTTAATTTATCCTTATCCGGCGATGATGAGGACACCAAAGAAATCGACTTATCTTCTCTGCAAGATGGTACGGGAACGGACGACCAGACCCTAAGTATCTCAGGCAGGAATCTTACAATTGAGGACGGCAATACAATTCCATTGCCCGCTGACGCGAACACGCAACTAACCCAGCTTGAGGTGGACGCTTTCGCCGACAATAGTGGGTATCTTAAAAGCGAAGTAGATGGTTCGATAACAAACGAAATACAAACATTTGATGTTTCCGCCTTGATTGGTACGGACCTTAATTTATCCTTATCCGGCGATGATGAGGACACCAAAGAAATCGACTTATCTTCTCTGCAAGATGGTAACGGAGTAGAAGACGGAGGAACAGTATCAATACCAGCCGGTACGCAGATACAAGGCTATACGTGGCCCAATTCGGCACCGTTTGACAACAGAACGTTTTATGGAGATTTCGTAAATGGGAGCTACCGAAACGACCGCTACACCAAGGGGGCGTACGGGCTAGGATATGAACGCGAAGTAAGATTTGACGCCTCAGGGAACTTGGTTGGAGTGCCTCACATTAGCATTAGTGATGCGTCTTTTAGCGCAGGATATTTAAAAGGGGATCGGCTTTTCTTCGACACACCCACGAGCGATTGGGATTTGGTTTTTGATGTAAGCAAGCCAACAATATCGAGTGGGGCAGGAAAAGACTACCAAGTATTTCAGAATGCCCGCCCAAGCGAAAACGGAAGTGCTCAAATAACAGATACAGATGGCACGACGGTATGGGAAAACGGAATATCATTTCATTACGCCAAAGAGTCTAATACCTCAGTCGGAACCTTCCCGTCCGGCAGTTACGTTAATGCTCTTTTTCCTGCCATTCCTGTCAAGCCTAACGTAAGGTATGAGTTTGAACTAATCGTCTACTACACTACTGGATCAAGCAGCGATGGCAACATAAAAATGGAAGTTGCTGCGGGAACATTATCAGGGGCAGGGCTGACAGGAGAGGAGGGAACGGTTACGACAATCGCAAGCGGAACACCTTTAATCTTAGAGGCGTCCACAGGAGAAAGGCGTAAAAAGTTTACCGGATATTTCACAGTTAGCAACACCACAGCAATTACCATTAACGCGAGAGGCGTATCAGGTTCCGCCACCATCAATAAAGGGAGTTCTTTAATTATCAGAAAAATCTAACGCTGTCTTTTGCGCTTCTATTCCCGCGCATTCCATTGGCGACCCGGCAGTTTTAATACCGGTCGGGGGCGTAACGGCTGGTATAGTCTATACAATACGTTCCGGGTCGTCGCAAGTAATTATAAGCGCCGCAAACGTGACAAGTAGCGCCATAACACACACATCGGTAGGCACGAACCTACCGTGCAAAATACGAATATTAAAATAACAAAATGCCCTACCCTGTACTAAACATATCAACCGAACTGAAACGGCACCCAACCAAGTTCCCGCCGTTCTTGGATCAGGCCAATTTGGTCAACGTAATGGTCCACAACAGCGGCGCAGAAAACGACATTTTCACCGATGCGGCATGGCACGTTGAGGGCAACGACTGGTGGGGCGTGGCTTACTACAAGTCTATTGATTACGATGGCACGGTTTACGTTTGCCGCAAAAGAACCGAACAGGGCTGGCATTGCCGGGGCGGTAGCATGAATTGGACAGCATTGCCCATTTGCCTACGCGGAAACATGGAGTTGCACGCACCGACAAAAGACCAAGTTGATTCACTTGTAAATGAAATTATAAAGGAAAACTTTGAACTAGGGCGGCGGCTAAATATCGTTTGGCACAACGATTACGTAGCGACGCTTTGCCCAGGTAAGTTTATGCCCCGCGCTGAGATTGTGCGGCGGGTGAATGAGTACTACACTTTGCCGCCTGATGCTGAACCGCACGAACCGGATCCGGACGAACCGGAACCGACCGAACCGGACCCGACCAAACCAGACTCGAACAAATACACCTGGGCAATGGGTACAATCGCTTTAATCCTTAGTATAATCGCCTTACTCCTTGCCTTGTGAGGGCGTTATCTGATCCGGAGCCAATTCCCAAAGGCTGCGCCGTTCCTGCCATCATTCTTATAATCATTGCCGCGCTCGCGGATTACCTATCCTAATAATGCAAAAAGATATTCAACTAGACCCATACAGCATCGAACTTGTAGCCCTTGAGGGTGGGCAGGTAGTAGACTGGGGCAACGCCTATTTGAAGGCCGAAGACTTTTACCGCGCTTCGCGTGGCGAAGGTGCCGTGATATTCATCATTGACACCGCCGGGCAATTCACCGACCACCCCGACCTGCGCCCTAATTGCTTACCAGAATACGACCGCAATATCACGAACAGCCCCGCGCCGGACGAGCACGGACACGGTACGCACTGCGCAGGAATCAGCGCGGCGGCTGACAACAATATCGGCGTGATCGGCATTGCACCAGGCGCAAAGCTGGTTGCATTGAAGGCGCTGAACGACACCGGCGGCGGTTCGTTCAATTGGGTTGCTGATCAGGTCCGATACGCTGCCGATATTCCCGAATCCGGCCAAATCAAAAACAAAAAGCGCATTATTAGTATGTCGCTTGGCGGCCCGGCTGGGATGGCCACACCGCCGGTCCTAAAGTCTGCTATTGATTACGCGATAGGTAAGGGCTGTTTCATCTTCGCCGCCGCCGGAAACAGCGGGGCCGGTGACGGATCAAAAAGCACGGTAGGGGCACCAGGACGATACGGTCCCGTTATCGCCGTGGCCAGCACTGACCGGCCAGGTACGGCCCGCTCCGGTTTTTCTAGCGTTGGCAACGAAGTAGACATTGCCGCGCCGGGCGGTCAGATATATTCTACACACAGGGGCGGCGGCTACGCCCGGTTATCCGGGACATCAATGGCGTGCCCACAAATGGCCGGGGTTGCGGCGTTGTTGCTCAGCGCTTACCCTGAAATCGTAACCCAGGCGCAACTTACCGCGTTCTTAGCCGCGAACATTACCGATATACTCAGCCCTGGTATTGACCGGGAAACCGGAATGGGCACGCCGGTACTTACCAAGTACCTTGATTTGCAGCCGGGCGAGCCGGACGAACCGGACACGCCGGACGATCCGGTTGACGATCCAGTTGACGAAGAGCCAGAGCAGCCAGCCGAACCCGTAATACCCCGCCGCCCCAACGTGGCTACAACCCTGTTCCCGTCAACCGGTCAATCCTACGTTTTGCAGTGGCGGGCGAATGATGAACGCGCCCTCAAAAACCTGATTGTTTCCGGGTTGGATGTTCGCGTAACCGGCGACGTTCGCACTGAGTACCTGGCAACGATTGTCCGCGCTTACGTAGCTGACTGGTTCGGTAGCCGCGTAATGGTCATCCGCGAAAAAGAAGACGTTCGGGACGCGCTGGTATGGTGCGCCGCTTTCCTACAATTCAACGCTGACGATGACCGCGCCGAAGAACTCTTCGGTATTCGCATGGACCTGGTTGTTGACCGGATTTTTACGCACACTGCTGATGGCGTCCCGGTCAGCGTTGAACGTTCCGAAATTGCCGCCCGCGTCAAGGATTTGGAGCAGCGACCCGCCGCCGCCGCCGCCCTTCACTACGCTTAAACCCTCACCATGTCTTTATTCCAACTGCAAAATCCAATTCCTACCGAGACGCCCGACCCGCAAGATTTGGCACATTGGATTAGGGAACACAAAGCCATTCCGTACTTCGGAACGTGGGAGCGGTCAAGTCATTTGTTCCTGCGCCTATTGCGGGACTTGTGTGAACTCAGCCCTACCTATCAGATCGTATTGGAAGCGCGGCAAGCCTATACGTTTGGCCTGAACCTTAATATTGTGGCGCGGACCTATCCGGGGATTGATATTGAGGCCGTGCCCGCGCCTATCCCTCAACAAATTGAGTATTGCAAAGCGCTGGCCGGCTACGGTCTGACGGTTACGGACATTAACACGCTGAGCAAAGAAGCGGATGGCCACCTTACCGAATCAGGAAACGGCTACCTACGTGTTACCCGCGCCCGCGCTGGTGGGGCCGTTCGGTACGGTTTCGAAGTGCTCGACTACCTAGATACGATGTATGTATTCAGCGATGACCCGTTGGACGAATTTGTCCTAAATTCTAAGTTCCTGTTCGACACGGCAAAGCTAGATAAGTACCCGCCCGACCTGTACCGGGTAACGCCCGCCGGTCAGCCGTTGCGGTTCATGGAAATGCCGGACGGCACGGAAGCAACTGTGATCCATATGAAGGCCAAAAAGCGCAGCGGCGGCGGCGACTACTACGGCCGCACCCGCCTTATTGCGTTTCTCACCTGGTTGTACGTTGATTTTCAGCACGGTAACCACATCAGCAAGGTAAGCGCGGCTGAGTTCGTAACAAAAAAGTTGCTGGCCATCGAAGGCGAAGACCCGAACGCGATAGGGGACCAGTTGGGGGACGACGGTAAGGCGGTGGACACGTTCACGCAAAACCTGCGCACCATTCAAGAGGTGACAACAAGCGTAGCCACGAAGGGTAACGCGATGGGGCCAAAGAAGAACCAAGCCAGCATCGGACTACTTGAGTACCCATTCGGAGGCAGTCCTCCCACCGAAATAGACCTTGAGGTAAACCGGGACGTTGCTTACCTGCAATACCAGGGCGACAAGGCCGAAGACAAAGTTGCGGCGGCGCTGGGCTGGGACACTATACTTACCAGCCTGCGCAAGGCAACCGCAACGTTAGGCGGGAACCTGCTTATTGATACGTTTGTGCTGAAAAACACGGAAACGGTCGAGCCTAAACAGAACTACTTTGAGGCAATTTGGAACGGCGTAATTGGCGAAATAATGGAAACGGAAGGGGCACCGCCCGCCCTTCGTGCAATGGGCATCCAGTTCCCCAACGAGATCACAAAGAAGCTGGAACAGTTGCGGCCCGATCCGGCCCAGGCTGCGCCCGGCATCATTCCCGAACCACAAAACGAACCACAAAATGCGTAAAGGATTACTCACCCCGGCTGATATAATCAGGTACACCCCGGTAAAATTAGACTTCAATCCCTGCACGTTCCGCGAACTGTACGCGATAGAATACGCTGAGGCGGTCCGCTGCATTGGCGCAACGCTCTGGAACGCAATGGTGGCCGACCTGGTGGACTATTCGTCAGCGCGCCCGTACGTGGCAAAATCCTACGCGGTCGGGGATGCGGTGGTTTGGCGCGGCGGTTACCGCGTGGCCCTGGTCGAAACAACGCAGGCTCCTGACTATGCGGTAGCATGGGGGGACGCGCCGCGCTTTGACTCTGCAACTTATGAGGATTTGTTTTGCTCTTTTCTGGGTCCGTACCTGGCCTATGTTGCCCTTAGCCAGCGGTTGCCCTACATCCTTACCCAGGTCACAGATCAGGGCATGAATTACGGAGGGCATAAGTACAACGCGCAAGACGTTGATAGAATCAAGTCAATTGAACGTGCCGTATTCCGGGACCGCGAACGGGCCTGGCAAGTACTTGAGAACTTTATGTTGAGCGACGAAAACCGGGAGGATGAAGAGCTGGCTGGGTGGAAGCTATACGTAGACGAGGCAATAACGCCGTGCAATTGCAACCTAAATACCTGCCATGAATGCAAAGACAGACGACCAAACAACGTCGGCCGCTACCGATTCGGATAGTCTAGCTGAGCGGCTAGTAGGAATGTACGTTGCCGCAGGCGGTGAACTGGTCAGCCATGAACAGGCCAGCGAAAGAATGAACGTGTGTAATGCGTGCCCGCATTTGGGAAAAGTGACCGCGCCCGGCGTGATCGGTGGGGTGAAAGGCTGCACCCGTTGCGGCTGTTTCCTATCCGTCAAAACCCGGACGCTCCGGTACTTTAGCCCCATCAAATTACGAATAGTCAAGGCCGTCTGTCCGCTGGGCAAATGGGAAATAACAGATAAAACATTCTACTAATGTCATTCGACGCCAACAAAATAGGCCTTTTTCGGGCCAACCCATCAGCGAATAAAGAAAACGCCCTGAAACTCAAGCCGGTCACTGGCACCGGAACGCCCCGCGTTGATTCCGGCGACATTGACGTGAGTTCTTCCGTCAGTATTGAGGGCATCCGCTACACTGGAAAGGATGGCGTCAGTACGTTTTTGCCGTTTTCCAACGAAGACCAGTTGACGCAGGCCCGCGTTCCGTACGCGATCAGCGCACAATCCACGCCGCTGGTTATCCAGACCGCCATTCACGACATTATCGCTCTTCACGAAATCGACAGCATCGTAAGCGTAACGAAGGCGTCCGACACGCTTACCGTGATGCATACCGGCTCCGGCACGGTCACGGACGTTCTTGTTGATGGCGTAGACGCGAACCTTAGCCGCACCAACATTTCCACCGTTGGGATCACGGCGACAACGACAAAGGCCAAGGCCAAAAAGTAAATCTATTTTGGGGTTAACGGGTGCGGTCTGGTGATGCCCAGACCCGCCCTAAGCCCTTAAATCCAAACCCCTAAAGAGTTATGTTAAAAGAGACAAAAGAGTTCGTATCCTTGCTATCTAGTGGCATCGCTGCAACCTACAAAAGCCTTTCTGACGGCAAATTGACCCTTACCGACATCGGCAACTACATCAACGTTTTTCTGCGTGGTGAGCAAGGCATTCAGGGCGTTAGTGAAATCACTTCCGAACTGGCTGACGCTACGCCGGACGGCAAGCAGGGGGTCGTTGACAACGTTACCGATGAGTTGCTTGGCGACGTTCCGGTTGACGACGCCGCCGACATTGCCGCCCTTATAGGTGGCATACAGGGCGCGGTCAGTATGGCCGCACGCAAGACGAAAAAAAGCACCTTGACCAAGGTAGCCGCAGCCCTGAACAACGGGCCTATTGCTGCATCAGGTGACGGTTGGACGGCTGAACAGCTGGCCGAACTGATCGACTAAAGGCTACTTTTTAGCGCAAAAGATAAAGGGGCTGGGCGTTTGCTCAGCCCCTTTTTTGGTATGAAAAAAAAGCGATGAAACAGAACGTTATATTGGAATTGTGCGCAGCGTTGGAAATGGACCCGCACGGCGTTTTTACAGGTCTGATCGGGGCGGCGCTTTCTTTGTTTGTTGTGAACGGTAACAGTTTTACGTTGCGGCGGGCCGGGTTGACAGTGGTTGCAGGATTAGGAGTTTGTGGGTATTCTATTCAGTACTTAGACACGGTTACCGAGTTGCGGGCCGTGGCGTTGATGGCGAACATCGCGGTATCTTATTTATTAGTTGACGTTTTGAACAGCGTAAAAACGAAGGCACCTACCCTTACGAACTTGATAATTGACGCTTTTACAATTTTCGCTAAACGGTTCTTTCCCGACTCTAACCAGGGGAAGAGTTAAACAATACGATGAAATGAGTTTTGAAATCTTAACGCAAATAATCAGCGCGGGCATAATTTCCGCAACGTTCTATATTTTGGCGTCGGCCCTAAAGGATTCGAACCTGAAACAAGAACATCCTTTTTTGTCCGGTAGGATAATGAAGGTTGCACTATCTGGTATCTTGATTAGCCAGTTTGGTTTCTTGCTGCTGCCGAACAGCGCAGACCTGTTTTGGATATTATTCAATACGTCGGTGATGGTGATTGCATTGGTGATGACCAGCCGGTACCGGAAAACGTACGTTAATTTTCCGGTCCAAATGGCTGACAATTCCAAGTTCATCAGCTTGCCGTCAGATCATTATCTTGAGGCTGAACCGGGCGTATTCCTGCGCAACTACGACTACGAAAGCCCGGCGCTAGTTCCCGACGAACACCGCCTGATTGAGATCACAAAAAAGCACGGTAAGGATAAATTTATTGCCATATTTTTCAAGGTTAAAAAAAAAGCAAAGTTCCCCGACCATTTCCACAAAGGGCTTGAATTTACCTATATCACCAAAGGCCGGGCGCGTATGTTGCGCGGAAACGGAACAGTCAACGAAGGCGGGCGCATTGAGATGAAGCCGGGCGTTGTTCACTTTTTCGACGCTCTGGAATATTGCGAAGGGGTTAGCTTTATTCAGCGCGAACAAAAAAGCCCTGCGCCGGATTAGGGCGCAGGGCTTTGGGGTGGGGTTGTGCTTATCATCATACATCCAAATAATTAGCAATCTTCAACAATGTTTCCGCGTGACAGAACTCTGTGCGTTCAGGACAGAAACACATTAAGTTTTTACCGCGCAGTTCAGTGATGTCAAGATTTTTAAAATGACGCCGCCAGTAAAGAATGTCACTAACTATGCCTCCGTCTTCCGCGAAATATTCTAGCCCACCGCCTTTTAAGACCTCCTCAAAAAGACAAATTATATCTTGTTCTGTTCCTGGCTGCAACCAGACCCAAGGGTCTAATGCTTTGCGCCGATAGCCAGCGTGTACATAAATTTGCCCCTTCACGCACTTGAAAGGGTTGCCCCACTTGCCCGGCCTGCATACGTTTACGGTATTATCTGGCTTTCGCCAACCTTTGGTTCGCTTGCGTTGAACCCGTACCGGCTGGTCCGATAACAATAGAGTTGTTTTCATCTCTTATTCTGTTTTGTGCGGTTGCCCGCGGGTTATATAATAGTATTGCTACGTGTACCGGCTTGCCACAATGAAGTCAAACAGCGCTTTCTCACATTTGTCCAAAAAAAGGCTTTCCCCTTCTTCTCCTCCCTCATCTGTCCCTCTGTAGTCAACAAAGGCCCTCCCCCTCTCGAACGAGATACATAAGTACATCTCGTGGCAATAATCGTCTTGGATAGGCTTCAAGACGATTTTCTCGGTAAGACTATCGAAGTAAATGGTTTGGGGAAATGATATTTCGTTCATATCTCTTTAGTTATGTGCGGTTCCCCGCAGGTTTAAAAATAGTAAACGTGCTCTATTCTGTGCTGATAAGTTCGCCAGTCATCATCGCCGAATTTAACCCGCCAAGGCTTTAATCTGTAATCTCTTAGGGCTTGAAGGGCTTGCCTGAGCGTCATGTATTTACCAATTGCCCACCACCCAGTTAGGTATGTGCTCCCGTCTCTCTTCTTCATTGGTATGCACTCTTTAACTACGTACTTGTACTGCCGTTTTTGATTTTTCTGCAATGGTATTAGCATACTTGAATGTATTCTTTGCGGTTCCCCGCAGGTTTAAAAACGGGCCGTCCCTTGATCCCACAAGATGTGACGGCCCGACCCGTTCGGAATGAAGGGGATTTTACTTTGGGTAGATTCCTCGGCCCATCAGCCGGTAATAGGTAGATCCCCTCCAGATGGCCTTCGGGTTGGTAAGGGCTTCTTCGTAGTACACTACTCCCGCAGCGCCTACAATAACCGAGTCCCGCGTTTTGCGGAACCATATTCGCAAGTCTTTAGGCTGGTACTCGAAAGTAACTTCTTGGTGCTGCCTTACGATGAAGGTATCTACCGTGCCCTTATAAACAGGGCTATACTGAGCGAAGCCCAGCGCGGGGAAGAACATGATCAATATGATAATCAACTTCATTTTATTGTGTTTTGGGTTTGGTTAAAAGCGGCCCCGTTCTTTCAAAACGGGGCCGGACTAAAAAACCAAACTATTATGAAAAAAACCTTGCTTCCGGGAACGGACTCGAACCGTTCATGTCGTCCTGCTCAGTTGTACACCTGAGCGGTGCGGTGTAATGCCGTTATACGAACGGCCTTTTATTCTTATGCAGCCTGCACTAGTACGCGGCCCTGGGCAACACGTTGAAGGCTGGTATTGTCCACGTTGGTTGCATTCTTAAACCGGGCGTGGAACGCAGCGTATGCGTCGGCCACGGTAGGCGCGTAAACCTGAGCAGTTCGGGTTGTGGTAAGCCATTGCCAAGCATTGAGTGCGTGATCAGTGTACTTGAAATGGTACAAATTGAAAAGTCCCAAATAGAACTCAACCTCACCCGCTGCGGCGTTGTCCAATAGTTCGGCGGTGGTCATCGTCACCGTGTCTTCTTCCCCCTCAATTTCCCAGGTGCCGGCCTGAGTATCAAAGTCGAATACAACGCCTTCGATGCATTCGGCTGGGAATGGGTAACGCATCATTGACCCGCCGACAAACTCAGCAAATAAGTAATGCCCTTCGGCGTATATGCCTTCCAATTCTAGAGTTAGGCAGGTTGGATTAGGTTTTATCATTTGTATTTATTTGGTGACACCACAAATATAGCTCCGTCATAATCATATTACCAAATATATAGTAATACAATTACCGCACATTAAATAAAAACCCCCGCCGGACTGATCCAGCGGGGGCAATGCTCAACACGCCGAACGTGTGTCACCAAATCGGGCGCGGAGTCTTTAATTGTCAACCGTTTCCCAGTAAACCGGCGGGGCCGGTATTGCGTAGCTCAGGCAGTAATCCGTGACGCTCACCACATCCCTAACGAACCGCTGAAATTGCTGATCAGTAAGCCGGGCCGTGCTGTTCTTCTTGCCCGCCACCGGATCAGGGTACAACGGCCCGTCCCGTAGTTCCTCGTGCACGATCTTACGGTTGTGGTCCGATACCGCCACATCATTACCCGCATCGTTCAGCGCGTGGAGTACATGGCTCAAGACGGTGCCGTGGTAGTACCGATTGAACGCCCCCGAACGTTTCCGGGGTAGTGGTTCGGTCGTGATCAAAATCGGGCCGTCCGGTATTTGGGCCAGTACCTCAGCCAGGTATTGAGCGCGGGGCGTGTCCGGGTGGATTTTGCCGTTGCGGATGTAGGCTGTGTGGTGCGGCATTATTGCTTTATAAAGTTTGATAAATCAACCCAAACCCGCCCTGCTTGAGCGTTGAATAGGTCGTCCCGCTCTTGAACTGCATCTAACAGCCGCGCCTTGTGCTGCTCAATAAAAGCGTCGTCCCTTGGTACGACCCACCACCCTATCCGGGCGGCTTGCTCTGTGCGGCGACTGTCCCGCGTAAAGTAGATGCCGAACGGGGCGTCTAGAACCATTATTTGGTGCTGAACCTGGCACCAATAAGAGTGTGCGTACTTGAGCAGGTCCGCGCCGTCCTGCATTGTCATGTACCGGGCGTGAATGGCCCGGCTTTGTGGGTTCTTCTGTTCTATGGGTATCCGCTGCCCTTCCGCGTTGGTTGCAATGCCGTCAGGGGTGCAACCGATTTGATCCGACCAACTGGCTGCAATCCATTCCTGATCTTCGCCGTGGTGGGTTACCGCAAGGCCGCTGCGCTCTATAAACTCAAGCATTCCCGGCCCTTCTTGTTCGTTGCCCCACCGGATCGAAGCGCCGCCGAGTTCAGGAGACATTGCCCCGTCAATCTCTGCCGCCTTTTCAGCTAGATACCCCCGGCTGGTTGCGTTGTCAGCGAGTTGCAACGTTGATGTCCACAACTTACCGGCTGAACTGGCACCGAATTTGCCCCGCTTGGCTTCAAGCCATTCGGCGCGGCGCTGTTCCTTATCGCCCTCAATGACCAACCCCGGAAAACGTTCCCGGAGTTGGTCAGGCGTAATTGTTCCAAAACTACTGAGCATCAGTTCCGGCGTTGTCTTCGGTGAACATAGAAACGTCGAACTTCTTGGTGCGGCCGCTCTTGCCCAGGTACGTAACCTGTACGGCAGTGCCTTCCGGCAGGATGCAAAGCGCGTCAACGGCCGTTACACCGGCCATCACCCGGACGCCCGAACTGGAGTACACCTGTGCCAGCTTGAGCACGCCTTCTGATCCGTCGTCAAACGTCTTAGGCACCTCCTTGGTGCCGATGTAGACGCCCCGGATAAATTCGCCTTGGGCCTCAGCTTCCCAATACACACTGGAAACGGAAACGGCATCTTCGAACGCCATTGCGTCGATCTTTTTCAGGCGGGCCTGCATTGCCTCGAAAGACATCGCCGAAACGGTCATCTTAGGAACCGAGATGCCGGTATCTGTTCCGTGCTGGTTGGTAATAGTATTCTTACTCATGATATAAAAAATTGCGCCCTTACCTTTAGGGCCGTTGATTAAAAATGCCGGGCGTCGTCTATTTTGGGTTGCGCCGCCCGGCTCCGGGGTAGTGATAGCTGCGCCGGGTTTATTCTTATAGTGATTCGACGCGGCGGATTGCCTTGGAAACGATGCCAGCAAGGTCGTTGCGGAAGTCGTCAAGTATTTCGGTAGCGTCTACTGAATTAAGGGAAGGGTCGCCGCCGCAGCTAAGGCCGGCAAGGAATGCCCGCAGCTTCGCCTTATCGGGGGCGGCGTTGGCTTTACGCTCCTGTTCAGCTTTGGCCTTTGCCAGTGCTGCAACCTTGGCGTCCTGCTCAGCCTGCGCCCGTTTTGCGGCGGCTAATTCATTAGCTATTTTTTGCCGTGCAATTTCGGCGGCTTCACGCTCAACCCTGGCCTTAGCTGCGGCGGCTTCACGCTCAACCCTGGCCTTAGCTGCGGCCTTTTGCTCAGCGGCGACCAAATCACGTTCCACTTTTAACGCAGCTTCGCGGGCTTGAGCCTCGGACCGTAACCGTTCGTTCTCAGCCCTCATTTTGCGCTGGTCTTCCGCTTGGCGCAATACCTCAGCCTCGTGCGCCGCCTTAGCTTCTTCGTTGTGCTTGATTTGGTCGGCTCGTTGCTGCTTCGCGCTGGAAAGAACAGCATCAAAAGCAATCTGGGACATTGCGCCGAAGTCGTCACCGTAGCCCACGAACTCGCGAAGGTCGTTTACTAGCAATTCACGTTCTGACCGCAGCGCGTCAACCCTGTTCTGTTCCGCGATCTTAGCGAAATCCTCCTGGGCTTGTAAGTGGTCTTCAATCGGCTTGATTTTGTACTCAAGGAAATTGTACACCCCTTGAACCGCCTTGCCGTAGCGCAACGATTCGGCCTTTAGGTCTTTGCGCGTTTTGTCCGCTTCGGTGCGGATTTTGCGCAATGCCAACCGCGCTTCGCGGGCTTGCTTTATTTCGTCTTTTTGGTCTGCATTTGCGACTACTAAGGTTTTGGCCTTAGCCATCCATTCGCTTGCTTGGGCGTCGAGCGCCGCGAATCTTTCTAATATTGCGGAATTGCTGTTTTGGTTAAGGCCAGCGTCAGCAAGGACGGCAGTTAGTTGGGTACTCATGTCTAAAGTATTGGGGTGATTTTTTTCATTATGGTTTTATTTGTGCCTTTTCCTCTTTGTGCCATCATTATATGAATGCGCTTTGGAGACTCAGCTACTTTGTACTTGTTAGGGCCACATGACAAGTAGCTGCCGCCCTCTCCGTTGCACTCTACCGGGCCGATGCTACGAATATCAAGGAGCAAATCGCCTTCGTTGCTTTTCTTCCACCACAAGGCTCCTGTGGTGTATATTTCGGTTAAAATAATTCTATCGGGCATTATATTTTTTTTTAAATAAGGGCAGAGCACTTTACGCGACCCTGCCGGAATCTTCCATTGTTTTACGCATGGTAGTAGTGGTGATTGATTCGGTGACGCCACAAATATACCGCCACCATAACCATATTACCAAATATTTGGTAATATAATTACCACACCTTACGATTAACCCCCAAAAGCCCACCGTCTACCCCGCCCAAAACAGCCACATCACAACCGATACAACCACGCCCCACCGGAGCAACTGCCACCGGACCCAGTACCCTATTATAAGGTTGCGCGCTGCGGTGCGTTGCATGGCGCTGAGCGCGAACGTTTCCGTCTTGCCGCTTTCCGGTTTGTTCTCGAACTGCTTACGTCGCTTCTCAGCATCAACGCTTATTCCTATCTTGACAACGCCCTGGCCGAATTGGTGCCAGGGTATTGTTCTTACGTCGCTGTACCGGTCAGAGGCGAACAGCTTGTGCAGCCGTCGTTCGTGCCAGCCCGCAAACGGTAGCCGCACGGCTATGACCTTATAAGCCTTTACCGTACGTCGGCGTTTCTTGATTCGGAACAGATATAGTTGTCGGTAATCTAGTAGCATCAGTTAGTCTATTAGCAGCTTTTTATACGACACGTTGACGGCTTTCCCGCTCTTCTTTACCGTCTTTTTTACAACCTCAGTACCTGGACGAACCTTGAACCCCAGCCCACGCAACTGGTCCCGTGCCGCGTTGAACTTGATCCGTGCCGAATCCGTGCCGGCCGGTGTTTTTGCGGTTTCGATTCGGTCGTAAGTCGTGCGGCACAGCTTGACCAGTAGCGCAATATCGCGGGTACTCATTTCGATTGCGCCCGAATCCGTGTCATCCTGAGACTTGCGTGGCACGCGGGTTTCAGGGGTTTTCTCTGTCCGTGTCGGCACAGGTTCGTAGTCCGTGCCGTCCGTGTCGGCACGGATTGGCACGGACGGCACGGATGCGTCAACCTGTGCCAGTACAAACTTATCCGCGCCCATGCGATCAAGTTTAGCGCCTAACCAGGCGTTGAGTTGCTTGACCTTCCGAACGGCCACTTTTGGGATGCCTTCACCGGGTTCTTCATCGTCCAATTTTTCGCCCGTCTCTAAGCAAGCCAAGACCAGTAAGCGAGACGTATATATAAATATGCAAAGCACAAAACACGAAGCCGCAAACAGCATCCAATTGCGCCGCCCCTTGGTATTCACAAAGTCAACGCGTCGGGCGGCGACCAACCCGGTGGTCATCGCCGCCACCGTGTCCCGCGCTGCTGAGCGGGTGCCTACGTAGCTTGTCAGTTGGGATTGTAGGGTGGGGGCTTCGGCTGCGGCCTTAACGCCTTTTATATGGTCGTCCCCTTTACGGGTTGCCCTATTGATTGCAGGGCGTAGTTGCGACGCGGCCCAGCCATTCCCCTTCCGCATCAGCCCCTGCATAGCCTGGCCCTTACTGGCTTCGGCTTGGCCGATCCAAACCGCCCTTTGCTGCGTGGCGTCAAGAACGTTCTGTGCATCCCGCGCCCGCGCCCTTTCTAGCTGATCGCGCAACAGGTCAACGTCACGGTCATAGCTAGTTGTGACGCTCTTCGATTGCGCCATCTCGTCTGTGCTGTCCTGTTCAGTCGTCACCGCCTCGGCAACGTCCATATTAATTAGGAGCGAAAGCGACAATGTAACGACAATGAGTATTGCGGTAACAGTAACGCTGGCCTTACCGGTCCGGCGTAAGTTATCCGTCAGTTCGGCTCGTTCCTCCTTACTTGTTAGCCGGTAAGCCCAGGCAAACAGAATGAACTTCCTAAGCGGGTTCTCAACAGCCCGGAACCAAACGAGCGAACCGGCCCAGCCAACCGTATAGGCGATCCAGGGGGTGAGGGATTCCCCTATGGTGCCAATGGCTAAGTACATGATGGCCAGGCCGGAGCCGAGTGCTAAGAATAGATGCGAACCGATAAAGGCGGCGCGGGCGGTTGTGCTAATGATCGGCAGAGAGCCGTTCAGTTGGTCCGATAGGGTTAATTTGCTCATAAGATGGTAAATGTGATGGTGCTGTTATTTTTAGCCTCAATACGTGCGTTCGCCAAGGCGATCCGCTCAGGGGTGACAATATCCATATCCTCCTGTCCTGGTCGGCACGTAACGTCAGGGTACAGTACTACGGTAGGCCATTCGGCCCGCGCTGGATCATGGCACGGTAGTTCCGGCGCGGGGGGTAGGGGACTGATCGGGCGCGGCAATAGTGCATCGCTTCGTTTGCGCCCTAAATGCCAAAAGACACTTAGGACGCAAAGCGCAGGAACGCCAAATACAAGGGCGCAAATTATCAGGAAACCGTAAAGGGGTTGCATATTCGCGAAGTTGGCGGCGCAGCTATCAAGGGCAAATCTAATATAATTACCTTAATATTGGTAATTGCTCACTACATTTGTGATAAATCAGCTAGTTATGAATACTAAGAGCGTAGAGATTACCACCTTGTTAGAAAAAATGAAGGTTCCGCTAGCTCAGGACTGGGAGGACCAAAAGAACCTGGGGCAGAGGGTGTACTCGATCAGCTTCGAAAAATTACAGGGCGATATGAATGCTCTATACCCAGCTGAGGTGCCAAGATCGTTTTTTAAGGCGGTATATATCGGTAACCGGATCAACGCCGACGTGTCCGATCCGTCCGAAAGGTCAATTTCGATTGACCGCTTAAAGACAGTTATCCGTTTTTTTTACGAAGACTTGGACCAGCCGCACGGATGGCCAAAAACAACCAAGTTTGTGAAAGAATTTTCGGGCGGGAAATACTTCCACCTGGTAAAAAACTACGCTGAACAGAGCGGACAAGACAAAATAAACAGAGCATTTACAAGCGCCCAAGCATTGCAGGCCGGGGCCACAATAGAAGCCCCTTATCATATCCAGCTTATACAAATGGCACACAAAGCAAAAAAAGAGTGGGAACAACAGCAGCGCGAAATGAACCGCCTGAAAGAAAATAACGAGGATATGCAGGACGCCCTAAAGAGGGCGAAAGCAGCCGGGGAAAAGGTGAGAGATCAAATTTCACGGCTGGAAGGGATTCTGAGCGTCAGGGGCGGGGACCAGAGTGTTATTAAGTCAGCTTTATCAGATATAAAACAAAACATGGGTTAACCAATTACTTCTTTGTTACCGTTTTTAAGTTAACTTGCCGTTCCTGAATATAGGGTGCGAACCCATTAAAATAATGCTCATAATGTTACACAAAGCAACCGCACTATGCGAATTGACCACCGCTGATCTTGACTTAGCGACCATTTTGGTCGATATAAAAAGGCTTGAGTCTATTTCTGTTGAACTGGAATGCCTGATTGCATCCGCTTTAAAATTACCTTTATTGTAAATAACTTACCATTCGGTTGGTAATATGGTTATCCATAACATATCTTGCACACAATCCGGGTGGCCCTGGTTTGTGTGTTGTTTGCAGTATAAAGATTGATAGAACAAAATTGGCACCGCGCCGATAAGATTATTTAGGGCTGAGTTAGCCACTCCTTGACCGCCCCTTCTTTATACTGCAACCTTACCGCACAACGCCGCCCGGTTCTTAACTGAACCGAGGCGGCGTTTTTTGTTGCCGCCCACCATCATTCTAATAAATCACTTCGCTGCCTTTGGGCGGCGGGTCAATTCTATGCCTTATGAAAAAGCAATTTTATAGCCCAGGAGACTTGGTGGTCTTCAACGACAATGCAACTCCGGCCCGAATCCTAGAGATGGGGCGCGACCAGTGCGGGTTTGTGAACTTTAGCGTGATCGTCCGGCGTGGCGGGGAACGCACCGTGCACTACGGCATAAGCCCTGATATGGTGCAACCGCTTACGATGGTGGCAATCGCCAACCTAATAGGCGGGCCGTCGAACGTGGACGTGCTGGTTGATGGTTGCGGCCACGACTATGCAGTAACGGTGCTTTGCGATCAGCCGGAAATTGTTGCAGCATGAAACAGCACCACTTAGACCAGAGAATTACCGACCTGGCCAGCGTTCGACGCAAGGCTTTGCGGTACGCACAAAGCGAGGCAATGGGGTCAAGCGACTACCGGCACGCGATGCAGTCCTATAAGGCTGTGACGGATAAGATGGTGACGTATGCCACCTACCACACCCTTCGGGCACAATACACCGGCCTGCAATACCAGTTCAGCAACGCTTGCCGCACCAACCAGCCGACTAAATCTATACGTGCCGCGCTTGCTGGTGTGTGGGTTGAACTCGAACCCATCGCGGCCAAGGTCAAGCAGTTAGAAGCGAACCGCAAAATTACCAAACAATGAAGGCATACAACATACTGAGCCAGGACGCATTTTGGCGGGTCAACAAGAACGTGACTAAGGTGATCGGAGACGCTAGAGGCTCTATGCTGCTTTCTTATTTGGTGGACAAGCAACGCTACCATGCCAACACCAACAGCCTGATTACTAGCGAAGGTGAGGAATGGTTCTATGCTACTACCGAGACGGTACAGGACGAATTGTGCCTAACCTACCGTCAGCAGAAAACACTGATAAAGCGATTGGTTGAGGTTGGGGCAATAGCGACTAAGGTAATGGGGTTGCCAGCCAAAACCCACTACTCGCTTGATGACAACAGGATTTGCGAAATGGTTAATACTAGTATTGACAAAAACGCAAAACTGTACTTTACAAAAGCGCAGAACAATATCAAGAACAAAGTAAGTAAGAACAAACTGGTAGGTAAGGTAGGTAGCGAAACCCTGCAACCCTTAATCGACAAAAAGCCCCTAACCCCCGAACAGATCGATACCGCGTTGCCTAACAGCGTCTCCGTAAAAAAAGAAAAAGGTTCCGCGAAAAAAGAAAAGGACGGCCCGGTAACTATTGAAACCGCCCGCCGCCGTGATGCTGCAATTCGTGAAATGAGCGGCGCGGCCCCAACTGCTAGCGATGAAGCCAGGACCGCACCGGCCCCGCTCACCATCGAACAGGCGACCGCCGCGATCATGGCCGAAATCGAAACCACCGAAGGGCAACGCAAGCTAAAGTTTGCAGCCGGGCGCGGCGGCGTCAACCCGATGCCAAAGAACCTACTGGCCGCTGTCGCCCGATACGCTGAGCACCGCGCAGAGCAAGGCCGGGAAATCCACGCCGATCCTATATATAAGCTGGGCGGCTACCTACGCAGCCAGGCCAGCAACGAAGCCAAGCAGATTGAAAACAAAACCTACTATTCTAAAAAACCTACAAATGCAAAATTCCAACCCAACGACAACCCAGCAACCTACGACTACGACAACCTCCCCGCCTTCAACTAATCCTTTCCTGACCCAACCCCCCGGACCGCTCAAGCAGAATTTTATTGCCAGCGGCGGCACGGACCAGGAAAAGAAATGGTTGGCCGAATACCTGCGGTCAGTAATGACGCCGGAAGATATAGACGCTGAGCGCCGCAAAGCTGAGTACGGGGCCAGCCTGAACGTGAAGAGCGAAGGGCCAAGCGAAGACGACCGGCTTACAGTTGCCGGGGCGCGATTGTTCCGTACCATGATGCGGGGCCGCGCCGGTAGCCGCGCCACATCGTCATCGGCTGAGTTGTACCGTGCCAGTCGGTCGCTGCTGTGGACATCGTATAAGATACAGGTAATGAATGAGACGGGCGCAGCCCCCGTTGTGCCGCGTGGCGGTCAGTTGGCGATGGCGTTAGGCCAGGTTGCGCACTGGCTAGTTGGCTTAGACGAATGGCAAGGCGAGCCGGGCGGCAAGTGTATTAGCCCGCTTAAATCGCTTTACCTGTTCGGCGGGGTTGGCACCGGCAAATCAACCCTAGCAATCGCTGCGCACTATGCCAGCCGACAACTAGCGGGTGAGTACAAAACCGGAATGTCTTTTGGTCTTACCAGTATGGACCAGTTGATTACGAAGGTGTACGGCGAAAGCACGTTGGAGCCAGTGCAGGAACTTAGTCACGGGAACGTCGTACTTGATGAATTAAGACTCAAGCACGTAGGGTACAAACATTTTGGCAATGATGTAACAATAGTCGCTGACATTCTGCTGAACCGTCACCACGTATGGAAGCAGGAAGGGCGGCATACAATCATTACTACCAACGTGCCGCCGCAAACCGGCAATGCCGACCACCCCGGACTAGTTGAGGCGATGGGGGACGAACGGATAACAGACCGACTATTTCAGCAGTACCATATCATCAAGATGACCGGCGAATCATTCCGCAAGCTATGACTCAGATCCCCACCAATTGGAAACGCCTAATGGTTTCCAGAATCAAACAAAATCAACCCAAGATGAACCAAAAGCAAAAAACTAAACTGAACCACAAGACCCTGGTGGCGCTGCGGAACCGCGCCGCGCTGAGCCTTGAGGATGTGGCCAGCCTGGTTGACCACGACCAAACAGAAGTACGCAGTTCTCTCAATCAGTTATGCCGGGACGGGTTCGTGCTGTACAACCTGGTAACGGGCAAGTACGAACGTGTAACCCGCACCCGAAAATAAGCCTAAGCAATTTTCAGCCGGGCGGGATTGACGGTATCACCCGCCCGGTTATTTAACCCCAAAAAAAGGAAATCCAAATGTCAAAATACAAAATATTGAACCTTTACGCTTGTTTAGGCGGGAACAGGTATAAGTGGGATGAAGTAGCGGACATAGAAGTTACAGCCGTAGAACTTGATCCAGAACTCGCGAGAATGTACCAAGAGCGTTTCCCAAATGATACTGTAATAGTAGCAGATGCGCACCAGTACCTTTTAGACCACTATAACGAGTTCGATTTTATCTGGACATCCCCTCCGTGTCCAACTCATAGCCGTGCGCGTTTCTGGGTTAGCAGTAGTCAAGAGACGAACCTGTCGCCAGTTTATCCTGACATGAATCTCTACCAGGAGATAATTTTTTTAGAAAATTATTTCAAAGGCAAATTCGTAGTTGAAAATGTAATACCCTTTTACGAGCCTCTTGTTCCTGCCAAAAAGAGAGGAAGACATCTATACTGGACAAACTTTAATCTTCCGTCCGTGCTCAGTACAAGGTCATTTAAGATGAGTGGCAAAAGTGAGGTTAAAGACCTTTGCAGGTTTCACGGTATAGCTATCGACTCGTACAAAGGAAATCAAAGGAAAGACAAAATTGCTAGGAATCTAGTAGACTACGAAGCCGGGGAAACGATACTCCAAACAGCACTAGGTATAGACAGAAGAAGCGTAGCTAGTCAAATTTCATTTTTTGACCAAGTGGCGCATACCGTCTAATAGTAAAAATAAATTAGTAAGTAAACCGCCACCACCTACAAGAACGCTTGCTAGGGTGGGGGCAAAAAAGACAGTCAAATGCCACTAAGTAAAAAAGTTATCGCCAGATCAACCCGGCACGGCGGGATTTTGATTTACGAACCCGACAAAGGCGGGTTCTGCTTTAGCCGTGACGGTTACTACCCAACCGCAACGGCTGATTCGTTGGACGCTGCAAAGCAAATGATTGACCAGCAAACCAAGCTGCTTACCTCAATTGTTTGCGCCGTTAGCGTCCGGTCGAAGAGTCTGGCTAATATTGCCATCGTTGCCAACGCAAGCGAAAAAGACACGCGCAACGCACTGGACTTCCTGTGCCGCCGGAATCGGGTCACACTGAGTTCATCCGGTAAATATTTGGCCAAATGATCACGCAAAAACAACTATCCTATGCAAGTCTCGACCTAGCCGGGCGTGAACAGACCATTGCCGAGGTGCTAAAGCTGAGCGGGCCGATCACGCGCAACCGCATAACCGCATTGTGCCACCTGACCCTGAGCAGCGTTTGCGGCGGCGTTGGGTCCATGCTGGATAAGGGGGCGGTATTCGTGACCGAAGCGGACGGCGGGCAACTGGTCACTTATGACCGCAACGTTTCGGCCTGGGCTGATCGGGCGGCAGATCGGACCAAACAAAGACAACTCGACCGAATCAAAGACTTTGCTGCCGACTTCGCGCCGTACCTGGACGCAACGACCGTTGAAGGGCTGCGCCGCGCTTACCTAAAGGCTAGATTAAACACACTATGAACAACATTTACACACAAATGCAATCCATCGCGGAAGAGATTATACCAGGCGTGGACCTAGCCGTCCTGCTGCGCAACCCCGAGCCGGGGACACACCGGGACAAGCGCAATGCCAAAAAGATAGGGGCATTGCTTAATTCGGAACGGATATATATGGCCCCTAAGTGGTTGGCCGGTTATTACCCCGTCAGCGAATCGACGTTGGTTAACATCAAAAAGAGTACCCGAACTAAAAGATCAAATATTACACTGCTGAGCAGGCGGCGCAAATGATCGGAGTCAGTACCGAGACGATCCGCAAATACAGCCGGGACGGTCGGTTGACTAAGCGGGGCGGGGCGTCGAACGCTCAGTACCACATCAAGGATATTGAATTGTTTGTTTGGAACAGGAACGGAACAAAAGTAGTGTAGTTATGATACTAAACAGACTAGGCAATAAAGCGAGAATTGCCAAAGACATCATACCCCACTTCCCTCCGCACAGGACATTCATAGATATGTTTTTTGGCGCTGGTGGTATTTTCTTCCACAAGCCACAAGCAGATTACAACTTTTGCAACGACATCGACGACGACGTTTTCAATCTGTGGATGGTGCTGCAAAGCGATAAGGAGGAACTGGTTAAACAGATTGAGTTGATGCCACACAATGACAGCCTTTTTAATTATTGGAAATCAAATAAAGAAACTGAGCCGGTGATGAAGGCGGTTAGGTTTTTGATGTTGTCTAATTTTGGGTACATGGGTAAGCCTGATACGATGCACCTTAAAATGAGCAATAAGCGCAAGAGTATTTTATCTAAAATTGATAGTGCATTTTTGTGCTTAGCTAAATGCCAAATACTTTGCGACGATTTTCGCCTTGTTTTAGGACGAATGCACAAAAACGTTCTGACTGATCCGCGTTCATTCATCTACGCCGATCCTCCCTACCTGTCCACCGCGAACAACTACTCCCAAGGCTTCACCGAGCAAGACACACAAGACCTATTTAAAATCCTAGTAGAGAGCAACATCCGCTTTGCGCTGTCAGAATTTGACAACCCTATTATTCTGGATTTGGCGAGCGATTACGGCCTAAATGTAATTACGATAGGGGAGCGCAACAATATGAAAAACCGCCGTACTGAGATTTTAGTAACCAATTACAAAAAACAACAGCTTGGTCTTTTTGACGTAGGTGGTTGAATTGTTTGTTTGGAACAGGAACGGAACAAAACCCCTATAAATTCCTTATATTTGAACTGTGCAAGACTGTTGCGCGGCTTGCTATTTACAGTAACTAACTGTAAATCAATGATAAAGGTGGTT
>Ga0306866_1000132_pt1 | contig 29963 bp, 39 predicted proteins | sample AntRauTorckE5432_FD_190450 | JGI IMG/M metagenome (GOLD analysis project Ga0306866, IMG submission 190450) | Saline lake microbial communities from Rauer Islands, Antarctica - Metagenome Torckler E5 #432 (v2) (version 2) | ecosystem: Environmental > Aquatic > Non-marine Saline and Alkaline >...
ACTTCTTTATTTCGGCAGCTATACTTGCAGCTATTGGATTATTTCTTGCTCTAAGGAAGTATAAAGATATTAGTTGATAAATAGATTTTCGTTGCGAAGTACGTCCACTAGGGGCTGCCAGAAGAGTAACTTATTTTCAAAAGTTCAAGTCCTCTATCCCCTGCCAAGCATAAGCACCATATCTCTATAGTGCTTTTTGAATTTTGCACACTAAAGACTATACTTAAATACTATGACAATAAATGATATACAGCTTCCAATTGAAGCTAATGAGTTGCGTAGAATTCTTTTGAAAAATGATGTCATTACGGCAAATGTATTTGGCTCATATGCTCGAAATGAGGCAACACAGGATAGCGACTTAGATTTACTGGTCAAACTTAAAGACTCAAGTAGTCTTTATAAACTGATTGACATCCAGTCGGAGCTTGAAGAAATCACCAAATGCAGAGTGGATGTGGCTACAAAACTCCACCCTCGTTTCGAACCATACATAACTCCTGATTTGGTTGTAATTTTATGATAAAAACACCCGAACCAATAGTTGGTGCTGCGTATGACTCATTAGTAATGGTCGTCAGCAGATGCGGCGTTGACATGAATAGTTTTATGGATGATATGACCTTACAGGATGCAACTCGTTTACGCATTGAGGATGCTGGTGACCACTTAGCTCGTATACGAGATGATTTTCAGGGTTACTATAGCGCTCACGCTTCTACTTCATGGAATAAACTCATAGGACTTAGTCAGATTATCGGAAAAAGTTACGAACTAGATAAAGTCTGGCTCATTATCCAGGAAGAACTACCTATTCTAATCGACGAGTTAGCAGAGCTTCTTCATTAGAGTTGCGAAGTGCGTCCACTATAGGCTGCCAAACATAAGCACTATAGAAATATAGTATTTTTTATTTGTTATAATTGGATTATGAATATATTTTGTGCGTATGCCTTTACTGGTGAAGACCTGGATGTAGTTACGAAAAGAATGAGGCTTGTTGTGGACACTCTCGATGATTCTAATCATGAAGCATATTGCAACCTTGATGATGAAATAGTTGATGCAATAAAAGAAAAAGATGATATTAAGGCTATATTTAATAGAGCTTTTGAAGTACTAGAGACAAAGGATGCTCTAGTGGCGATTGTATCTTCATCTAACCGAAGCGTTGGTCAAATGATGGAAATTGGAGCCGCATATAGTCAAGGAAAGCCTATATATTTGTTTGAGCACACGTCTGCAGCCGGTACTACTTATTTGCCTAGACTCTCCACAGAATCATACGTGTGGGAGTCCTTAGAAGACTTGAAAGATAAGCTCAAGCTAATCTAAGCCGTTGCGGAGTCCGTCCACCAGAGGCTGCCAGAATAAAATGCAATAACGCTCTTAGCTTATGAGCTGAGGCGGACGACGCGTTTGAACTTTTTCTCTGTCTCTGGATCTGAGTAATGAGCGATTGGCTTAGTGACAATGACTGACTTTTTGAGTCCTGCATCCTCTTGAATCAGTAGATTAACAAAGAAATCTTCAATAAGCCACTGGCGACCTGGGGGTGTTTGTCCAGTGATTCTAACACGCCACAACTTATTCCCCCACGGCTCGGCATCACCTACATGCAGTTCTTTTGCGAGTAGTGTTGTTTCTACCGGAACAGTGTTAGCAACTTTCTTAATTAACTCTAGTCCATTTTCTTTGTTGTTTATCAAGACATCGACAGCCATAGTTCGCAGTCCGTTTGGTGTCACATGAACAGCAGTTATGTGCTGGTTATGGAGTAGAATCACCTCTCCACTTAGGGAACGAATTTTTGTCGATCGAAGTGTCACCCGTTCTACCACCCCAGATACATCCCATAGTGGCTCTACTTTGATATGATCACCGACGTTGAACCACTCTTCTATGATCATGGTCGAACCAGCTGTGATATCACGAAGCAAAATACCGACAGTTCCACCTGCCAAAACAATGAATAGTGCACTAGCACCAATAGTTGTAACACTACTATTTGCTCTGGCCGTTGGGCTCACAAGATTCCATATAAACAAACCTATGACGACAATAACAACCACTCGAACTATAGCGATCAGTACACTAAGATATGTTTCTAGCCGACGTAGTTTTAAAGCTTTTTCTTCGTCTTTGGTGTTATCGGCTCTAACTGCAATCAATTGGGCTAACTTAATAAGTATTCTTGCAACAACCTTACTCACAAAAAACGCAAAAATGAGCGATGCGATCAGTATAAATACTGATCGTACAACGCTCGGCGAGTTAATGAAAGTTTCAAATTCTTGGAACATAGCAAACTACATATTATCAATTAAAGAGCAAACATCATACAAAATTGTACTTAATAAGATAGTATAGAAATACAACATTAGAGTTGTATAATATTTTTATGCCGAGGATCTAATCCATTTTTTGAACATACTAACTCACTCAGGCATAATGAGTTGCTCAAAAGAGCTGATGCAGAGTCTTTGCTTTCTGTAGATCTAGAATTTGATCCTGATCAATCAACCGACATTAGAGATTCATTTAAAATAATCGCTCATGGTCAAAAAATCGGGGGTATTGCAGTTAGAAGATCCGACGAGTCACGAGAAGCCTGGGTTTATGATGTAGAAATAGTTGACTCACCATCGTATAGAGGCGTAGAACTTGGCACATCTAGTCATATTGATATTGCTGCAAGAGTGCATAATAAAGGTTATACATTCATTTGTGATCCTCTGGCGCTCAGCGACGATGGAATTGCTGTCTGGGACAGGTTTGTAGAGAGAGGGATAGCAGATGAAGAAGTCCCTTCACGCTTCTCTGGATCTAAAGATTTTCCACATAAAGCGCGTATAGTTATGAGAGAATTTGGAAGCGATCAAGTATAAGTGACACTACCATTCTGACAAATGAATAATGGCTCAAATTTACTTCTTTATTCAAAAAAAGTCTTTTTAACCTAAATGTCTTGTAACGCCAAACACTTTTTAGATTGTGTAGCGCTGAATGTATACTATTTATATGAGCTTTGAAAAAGCACCAACAGATTCTATTCGACCATCTATTCCTCGGAAAGCTTTAGTGTTCGACACAGTTGTCGTGCAAGGAACCTTGAATAAAAACGTCGGGGTTGCCGGAATAATTCATGAAAATAGAAGACGAGTGTGCGCGGAAGTAGAAGAGACTGGTGAACATGCGGCATTCATGAGAGTACCCAGCAACGTAGACTTTGTCTATAGCGAGTCAACAACAGATAGAATTACTCATGAAGGAGTACAAATAGAACCCTTAGAGACGTTTGTTAAGACAAGCTGCCCCATGTTGTCACTACTTCGTTGTGCTCAATGTCCATCAAGATTTAAATAGTTGACTAAGTTAACTATTATGGTGTATAATTGTGATATATGTCACGTAATAGAAGTATAATTCCTCACAAAATGCGAACGTTTTTGCGAACGTTCCAGCCACCATTGAAGCAAAACGTTTAGAGCAACAAGCGAAGCGTATTGCCGCTCGAACGGTACGTTTTATGGATCGAGCTATCGCTCAACACGATATAGATGATGATCCTATGCTGCAGCACAACAGATTAGAGATACCGTTCTCGGCTCGGAGCAAAGCAACAAGTAAATTAGATATGCCTCACCCAAGTCAAGCACGCATAGACCGATTTACTAGCGCAATAGATATCGGCGTCAACCGTGCGGCAGAGATACGTAATATCGCTGGTCTAGGTCTAGGATATAGTGTTGATATAACAGCTATTACTGACGATGGCCTTACTACTAATCTGTCTTTACAGGAACCAGTTCTGCCACGCAATACAACTGCTGTACTATCTAATACAATAGTTGGATTTAACGTATAGTTAAAAATTCTACCACTGCAAGACAATTTGCTCCATCATCTGAACGAGTTCTTTACTTTGTGGAATTTCATTGTTAGCAAAATAGTGACTAGACGGGAAATCTTTGTCTGTCGTGTGTGCTATGAGTAGCTGGTCGCCCAAGCGGTGCATAATGTCTACCGCTTTCACATTGGCCACGGCCGTTGCAAGAATAATTTTTTCTGTTTCTACCGGTTTTAGAAAATCAAGAGCAGCATGAAACGATGTTCCTGTTTTGGCAAAATCGGAAACAACAATAACAGTTCTGCCTTTGAAGTAATCAGGTGTCATTATATTTTCATGGCCAATTGCATGGAGAGCATGCACTGCTTCCATTTTATTAGCACTTATATAGTTGCGATACTCTATTTCAAATTCTTCTATTTGCGCTGCTGCGATGCTTTCATCATAGGTAAATCCACCTTGATCATTAATTATCCCTATCGACGTGTCCCCAGGCACGTAAACGTGCTTTAAAAGAAGCAATCCAGCAATCGAGTGCAGCTGCTTGGCTATTTCTATAGCTATAACAACGCCTCCGGGTGAAAGTGCTAAAATTGCAGTATTTTCATACCTTAAATTGGCAAGTTCTTTTGCGAAGCGTTCACCTATTTCTGTGCGAGATGTAAAATATGGGTTTTTATCCATCATAACTAGTGACAGATTATCATTGAAACACTCTATTGTACTATTATTTATTTAACCCAATAGGGGAATAAATTTGTCCACTACTTGTTGACCCCAATGACAACAGCCTCATTCGTGCGATTAACCAGAGAATAGCAAAAGTTTCTTACGCCGTGTATCCCTATCGAGTCTAATCCAATAACTACAACATTATCCAAGTCCATTCGTAGCAAGTCTGCATCAGTCGCCTCTCCGTCCACTCGAGGATGAGACTCTAGCAACACTTGTAGTTCTTCGCCGGTATCGAATTTTGGCATATACTTGGTGACCATATGTCCAAATAGCTCTTCTTCGATAGCCTCAGGGTCTCCAATATTTTTTAGAGATATGTAACCAAAATGTATTAATGCCCATTCAGTAAACTTTTCTCCTGGGCGAGGATGACGCTCGTCCCTATATCGATTGAATAGCTCTGTTGGAGACATTCTAGTGGGCTCCATACTTTCCATTATTAAATCAGCTATGTTGGGCCATGTGCAAATAAAGCTTCTTTTTGTGATTGTGTCGCAGTGGAGTGATATTTGTGTGGCATTTTTATTATTTGTTAACTATATTTCTGAGTGTACGCTCATTTTTTACTATGTATGTGATTAATATCATACAAACATATGCGCAATAGCAATTATTTTCACTAAATTATATTGATCATAAATGCTATACTAAAGGCAAGTTATGTGTGGGCTGGAGCAATCCTTCCTCCGCACAAACCTATTACAATCGTAGCCGGGTCTAAGTCATTCTTTTGTTAGAATCGCATCCTGCCTACTCCAAATACAATTGAAACGTTACTGGTGTGTTCGCTAAACCAGCCCCTCTTATTAACCTTATTTGGAGAATTTAATTATGTCTATTTACTACTACGGTACTCTTGTTGGTGTCTATAACCCAAAGCAAAAACAGAACTCAGAACCAACGCTAGTTGGGGATGTCGTGAAAGCTCGCGGCGATTATAAAACCTACATGAAGCCAAAAAAACAGTTTACCATCCGCCACTTCCAGGAAGAGGCTTCATAATGAGGCCAGGACTACATGAGCCAGTAAGCGTACTATCAATCTACTCTAAAAAACACAATGTTTTTAAGCCAGCTATCCTCACCTGGAATAATAGAGATTACCGTCTAGGCAAGGTAGATTTCTATCACAAGACCAAACAAGGACTTGTGACGCACCATCATTTTTCTATAACAGACAAAGACGAATCAACGTCATTTAAACTACTGTTTGATGCAAACAGCCTACAGTGGACGCTAGAAGAATACATGATGGCCGGAACCAACGAAACCCACTATGCGTAGTAAGCCTAGTCATCTGGGTGAATCTAAATTTTTAGTCTGGTATACGACATCGAGCAGCGCAATCTCCAAAAAAGAGTGCTACTTCGTCTTCACAACGAAAATTCACCACGCCATCGCAGCCTTGAGCTGTACAAGTGTCATAGAAATCACTCGTACAGTCTACTGCTTTACAAATCGTAGAACCATACATATTAATAACTTTTCTATCGCTCAGCTCTTCACCAGGTGGATATTTGTCGTCATGCGCTCGTCTAAGCTGATCTGTTGCAGTTTTAATACATTTAGAAATTTCCATACTACGATGTATTTAAGCACCCTGATATCTAGATCCAAAGCACAAGGATTTTCAGTATGTTAATAAGCAATGAGGTATCTCTGCTCAGTAAGACCTTACCGATGACGATGCACATAGATCTGAATTCTTGTTTTGCGATCATTGAACAACAAGCTAACAGATTGTTGCGTGGACGTCCTGTTGGTGTTGCGGCCTACGACAGCCCGAGAGGCTTTGTTATAGCTGCTAGCTATGAAGCCAAGGCAAAGGGAGTAAAGCTGGGCGTTAATGTTGAACAGTCACGTTCTATGGCTCCAGGCATAGTGATACTGACTCCAGACCCAGCTAAATATAGACAAGCACACAAACTGTTCAAAGACTTACTCCTCGAATATACCCCAGACGTCACCCCAAAATCTATTGATGAATTTGTGCTTAATTTTGACCACTCACCATCACTGAGACTAAAGATCAATCAACAAGCGACACACAATCAAGCGATGAAAGAAATAGGCCTAGAGATAAAAAAGAAAATCAAGCAACGTCTTGGAGAATGGGTGACGGTCAATATAGGGATTGGTACGAATAGGTTCTTAGCTAAGTACGCGGCCGGCTTTGGCAAACCAGACGGCATGCTACTGATAGACCACGCCAATATCCGTAAGTGGTACAAATGTTCTACTGTACAAGCTCGGAGCTTGTACAATGAAGAGGTTCATGAGTGCGCAACTGATGGCGAAAACTGCAAGGCAATGAGCTTGGTTGATTTGCCTGGTATTAATACTCGTTATCGTAAGCGCCTACGAGCGGCCAGTGTGTATACGCCGATAGATTTTCTCAATGCAGACATCAACACATTAAAGAAGATCGTATTCAAGAGTATTGTTGGCTACTATTGGTATCTACGCCTACGTGGACACGAAATAGACACCGCAAAAACCAAGCGTGGAAGTATTGGCCACCAAGTAGCGCTATCTGACAAAACAATGGATATCATCAAGCTAGAGCGGCTGCTAATGAAGCTCTGCGAAAAAGCTGGCCGCAGATTGCGTAAAGACAACTTCTACGCCACAGGCGTACATCTATACCTGGGGTTCGACCAGTACCGTGACGATAATAATGTCACTCAAGCTCAAACAGTCAAAGAGGCAGCTGGATTTAATTTGAACGAATTTAAGAAGTGGAGTCATGGGGAAAAAGTGCCCTATCGCCTCTACTCCACAGCAGACATCTACGAAGCTGCCAAAAAGCTACTCCATCAAGCTGAAATTGTGCGGAACGTAAAGGTGTTATCTGTCACGACGTTTGGCTTATTACCGTGGGATCCAGAGCAATTGTCTCTATTTGAACAAGAAGACGCAGGATCATTTACACCAGACCATGATTATCGCGGGGTCAATGCACGCAAGAAAGTGTCCGATGCGGTAGACGCTATCAATAACCGCTACGGAGAGTTTATAGTGACGCCAGCAACCATGATGGATATGTCAGGAGAAATCCTCGACCGTGTCGCCTTCGGCCAAGTCCGAGATGTCTAAGTAGACTAGAGTACTGGTTTCTTTTGTCCAGAAACTCGGTTAAGCGCACTCATTATCTCAGATAATTTCTCTAATGTAAGCAGGCCACTGTCAGCAATTAGTTGTGCGTCAAAATCATCTCTATTGTGATCAATACCGAGCACGGGGATAGGAAACTTGCCATACTCAGGCTTACTTAATTCTTGATCAAGATAAGTCTCCACGAAATCACCAGAAATCATTCGTCCAATAGATCTATCATAAAAATCTACTGCACTTGTTGTTGAGTCTATGCTACACATTATTTGCAATGCGTGGGTAGGCTCTTTTTTCGGTGCGAATAAGAAGCTTACTTCATTTTCTGATAATGAATCTACTCCATGTTTTGATAATTTATCGACAATAGTAATCGTGGCTTGATCTTCATCTACACTAACCACATCGATAGGCTCAACATACCTTATATCAAACGAATGTGTATGACCTACAGATTCACTAGGCTGGTAACCTACATGAATCACCCCAGGTGGATTCATGGTGTCAAGGGTTAAGTCGATTGCAATACTATTATCTAGTGCGATAACAGGTATAAACTGGGCAACCTTATCTCTGAGTTCTGGTGAGCGCGTGACTAATTCAGCGTTATTCATTACGAGTTTTTGGCGGCGCTTTTGCGTTTCTTGTGGTCTAGCTCTTTTTTACGTAATCTTAGAGATTTTGGCGTTACTTCAAGCAATTCATCGTTTTCAATGAAGTCTAGGCATTCTTCTAGGCTGAAATCTGTGTATGGTGTCAGCTGAACAACGCCGTCAGATGAACTTGAGCGCATGTTAGTCAGGTGTTTTTCCTTACAAATGTTCACTTCTAGGTCGTCTTGACGTTGATTTAGTCCGATAATTTGACCCATGTAAACCTTATGCGTTGCACCAACGAATAAAACGCCGCGGTCTTCTGCACTCTGCAGTGAATATGGAGTAGCCACACCAGTTTCAAATGCTATAAGTACACCGTTACGGATCTGCTTAAGAGCAGCACCGAGCGGAGCGTACGAATCAAGCAATGTGTTCATGATGATAGTACCTTTAGTTGCAGTCATTAGTGTATTTCTAGCACCTAATAGCGCACGAGTTGGGATCTTATAAATAAGTTCCGTGCCGCCTTTGTTTGAGTTGTGCTGGGCAACCAGTTCTGCTTTACGCTTGCCTAGCTCCATCTGGACAGCACCGACGTGTTCTGCCGGGACTTCTATAGTTAATTCTTCGACTGGTTCCATGACGACACCATCTACTTCTTTTGTCACAACCTGTGGTCTTCCCACTTCAAATTCGAATCCTTCACGGCGCATTGTTTCAATAAGTACAGATAAGTGTAGTTCTCCGCGACCTGCAACTAAAAATCCTATTCCCTGCGGCTCTACTTCAAGACCTACGTTGGTTTCAAGTTCTTGCTTCAGTCTGTCGCCAATCTGACGAGACGTATTGAATTCTGCTTCTTGACCCTTCATAGGGGACGTATTAGGGCCAAGATAAATCTTCAATGTTGGTGCTTCTACTTCGATACGAGGTAGTGCTTCTGGCTGATCAACGTCAGCAATAGTGTCACCTATTTTTGCATTAGCAAGTCCTGTGACAGACACTATGTCGCCTGCAATAGCTTCGTCTACTTCAATAAAAGTGAGTCCAACTGTACGATACAAGCGATCTATCTTTGCCTTCACTTGCCCATCTTCGCTACACAGTATCACTGCATCTTTCTTCTTCAATTGTCCACGCTCTACTCGTCCAACTGCATACTTGCCCTGGAAGCTATCGTAGCGCAGAGAAGACACAAGCAATTGCAAAGGCTCCTTGGCATTTACTTTAGGAGCAGACACATCATTGACAATCGAGTCAAATATGACCGATAAGTCTGCTTTTTCTGCGTCTGGGTTTTCTGGAATAGTTTTCCATGCTTTTTCATCGCGTCCAATTGCGTAATATACTGGGTAATGTAGTTGATCTTCATCGACAGCCAGTTCCAAGAATAGATCAGATAGTTCATCCTCAACTTCCGATATGCGGCGAGCTGGTTTATCGATTTTGTTAATAACAACAATTGGCTTTAATCCTAGCTCTAGAGCCTTTTTGAGCACAAATTTAGTCTGTGGCATTGGGCCTTCTTGTGCATCAACAACCAATATACAACCATCAGCCATACGCAAGGTGCGTTCAACTTCTCCCGAAAAGTCAGCATGTCCAGGAGTATCAATAATATTGATTCTGTATCCATCATGATCGACTGCAGTAATTTTGGCAGTAATAGTAATACCGCGCTCTTTTTCTTGATCGCCACTATCCATAATAAGATCTTGAGTCATTTCAGACTGATTATCGCGAAAAGTGTGTGATTGCTTTAACAGACCGTCGACTAGCGTTGTCTTCCCGTGGTCAACGTGAGCGATAATCGCAATATTACGTATTTTAGAACTAGCATCCATATTTGTTTCTTTCCTTTCTCGGAAAAGGCAGCTTGATGAAGCGGTTTTAACAACTTCCTGCTTAATTAAAACCCCTAAGTGGGGTAACTATTGTTTAATCATCATCTATAAGGATAAGATTTTTAATACTTAAGAATAAACTATAGCATATTTTATCTAAAAATAACACCTCTAAATTAGTTGAGAAATAACTTCATCACGGTTATACTTATTGGTGAAGTAAAACTAAAGGTTTATTTAGGAGATAAATGAAAGTATTGATGCTGGGTTGGGAACTGCCTCCTCACCATGCTGGTGGCATGGGCATTGCTTGCTATCAAATGTCTAAGGAACTCAGCAATCATGGAGTCGACATAGAATTTCTTCTCCCCTATACTGCTGACTTCAAAATTGACTTCATGAAAGTCACACCCACACACGCGCAATCTGTTCATGAAGTACGCAATGCTGGTGGAGTCTACGACACGGCTAACTACGGAATTATAAAAAACTACGCGCCAGGTTCTCTTGATTTGAAGAAGCAACACGATTTATTCGCACATAATGTGGCGATTATGACCGAGTCAAGAGAATTTGATATTATTCATGCTCATGATTGGCTTACGTTTCGCGCGGGACTAGAGGCCAAAAGAGTTTCTGGAAAACCACTTATATTACATGTCCACGCGACACAATATGACCAATCAGCTGGTGGGTTCGGTAATCCAGAAGTCCGTGAAATAGAATACATGGCTTTCATGATGGCGGATCAAATATTTGCCGTAAGTGAATATACAAAGAGCGTCATTGTTGAGCATTACAATATTCCAGCTAATAAAATTGCAGTTGTCCATAACAGCATGGATGTTGAAACTTCTATCAACGAATCGTCTAATTTGCATGAGTACCTTAAAATTATGAAAAATAACGGTTATAAAGTGGTCGTAAATGCAGGTCGTAAAACTCTTCAAAAAGGCCTGACTCATTTGATTGAGTCTGCTCGCTTGGTCGTCAATAAGAACCCTAAAGTGTTATTTTTACTTGCTGGAGGTGGCGAGCAAGAAAATGAGCTTATTGAGCTTGCTGCTGAATATGGCTTGTCAAAAAATGTCATTTTTGAAGGCTGGATGAATGGCACTGGGAAACCCTGGAGGGACTCATTTAAGATAGCCGATGTGTTTGTTATGCCGAGCGTCTCTGAACCTTTTGGGCTTGCAGCGCTAGAAGCTGTTGGTTATGGTGCACCAGTTATAGTTTCTAAACAGTCTGGTGTTTGTGAGGTGCTTCAGAACTGTTTTAAAGTAGACTTCTGGGATACGCATCAGATGGCTGACATGATACTATCGCTCTGCGAAAATGATTCTCTTGCGCAAGAAATGTGGAAAAACAGCTACCGAGAATATACAGCCCAAAATTGGACGAAATCTGCTCATGTGATGCATGATAATTATAAAAAACATGCTGGAGTGGTAGCATGAAATCCATAGTACTCTACCTTCACGCGCATCAACCTTGGCGAGTAAAACCATATTCTGTGTTTCAAGCTGGCTCAGATCACGAATATTTTAACGATCAATCACCTGATACAGACACAAATAATCAGTTTATAATTGATAAGGTTTCAGAAAAGTCTTACCTTCCGACGAATAGAGTTTTGACTGAATTACTTTTAAAGCATCCTGAATTCAAGGTAAGCTTATCAATTACGGGTACTCTCATAGATCAGCTAGAAATGTGGAGACCTGACGTATTACAATCGTTTAAAGAGTTGGTTGCAACAGGTAAAGTTGAAATAGTTGCAGAAACGTACCATCATTCGCTTGCGTTTTTCTATTCTCGCTCGGAATTCGTAAAGCAAGTCGCAAAACATGCCCATAAAATCAGAGAAATGTTTGGAGTAACGCCCACTGCATTTAGAAATACTGAACTATCTTACAACAACGACCTTGCTTATTGGGCAGATGAAGCTGGCTATAAAGCGATTATTACGGAAGGCTGGGATCCGATTCTAGGATGGAGATCACCTAACTATGTCTACCGACCGACTTTTACAAATGATATAAAATTATTGATGAAGAATTACAACTTGAGCGATGACGTTGCTTTTCGATTTTCTAATCAAGGTTGGAGTGAATGGCCATTATCAGCAGAGAAATACGCACACTGGTTAAGTGAAGCAGATGGGGCTGGAGACGTTATAAATCTATTTATGGACTATGAAACATTTGGGGAGCATCAATGGGCCGATACTGGTATATTTGATTTCCTGAAGGCATTTCCAGACGAATGGCTTAAAACACCCGATCACACTTTTAAAACCATTACTGAAGCAGCCGACTACTACGAAACAAAAGACTCAATAGATGTCCCCCAGACTATTACATGGGCCGATACAGAACGTGACCTCACTGCATGGCTTGGAAATGGCATGCAGACAGATGCCATTCAAGCACTGTATGACCTTGAGGGTGCAGTGTTAAAAACGGAAGATGCTGTTCTTATTGAAGACTGGAGACGCTTGCAAACGAGCGACCACGTCTACTACATGTGTACAAAATGGTCTTCTGACGGTGATGTGCACGCTTACTTTAGTCCCTACTCCTCCCCATACAAAGCTTTCATGTACTTTATGAACGCTTATAGAGATATTACGTCTCGGCTTTTAGAAAAAGGCATGACACTGTAATGGCTCGTAGTGTTGTACTAGGAAATGGTGGGTTAACTGTTGGCTTGAATGAATCTGGTTTGGTTCATGATTTTTATTATCCATATGTCGGTCTAGAAAACCTTACAACAGCAAGAAGTGAACCTCACCGCATTGGCGTATGGGTCGATAATGAATTTAGCTGGATAGACAGTTCGGAGTGGAAAAAAGTAGTTGATTTTAATGACGATGCACTTATAAGTAACATATCGACTATAAACAATAGGCTCCAGGTGCAACTTCACCTTGGTGATTTTGTCGATGCAAAATACGACATATTCGCTCGTAATATCAGAATTAGAAATCTCAGTGATCAAAAGCGTGAAATAAGATTGTTTTTTCATCAAGCATTTCAAATTAGCGCTGATGGACGTGCAGATACAGTCATGTACGTTCCGGATGGTCACTATATTATGGACTACAAGGGTCGCTGCTCAATACTCGCGTACGCAGAAAGTGCTAGTGGAGTTCTATTTGATCAATACGCTGTTGGTAACGCAGGTATAGAGGGCAAAGAAGGAACATTTAGAGACGCAGAAGACGGAAAATTGTCCATGTCTGCAGTAGAACATTCAAGTGTTGACTCGACCCTGCGAATGTCTATTATTATGGAGGCTGGCGACGTAGAAGATGTTCATTACTGGTTGGCTGTAGCAAGCTCACAGACTGAACTTGAAAAACTACACAATTTAATGCTTGGCATAGGTTTCGAAATTCGAAAAACTGCAACGTTACGTCATTGGCATGATTGGATGAATATTGCAGAGAACAAAATTAATCATTTAGCTCCACATTATAAAAGTGCAATAAAGAAATCACTTCTCACAATAAAAGCTCACACGGACAATGGCGGCGGTATAATAGCGTCGTGTGATTCTTCTATATATAATTATGGTCGTGATTATTACAGCTATGTATGGCCCCGCGATGGAGCTTTCGCTATATGGCCGCTTATTAAACTCGGTTACACTTCAGAAGCAAAAAAATTCTTTAATTTCTGTAAATCTATTATGCACGATGACGGCTACATGATGCATAAATATCAGCCCGATAGAGCAATCGGTAGCACCTGGCATCCGCTTATTCACGGCAAGTCTAGGGAGTTAGCAATTCAAGAAGATGAAACAGCTTCTATTATTTTCATGCTGGGAGAGTATCTTAAATACAGCGGTGATCAGGTTTTTATAGACAGTGTCTTTGAGAAAATGGTGCGTCCGATGGCCGAATTCATGTGTCGATTCGTCGATGAATCAACCGGTCTCCCCCACGCCAGTTATGATTTGTGGGAGGAAAAATTCTTGACCCACACGTATACTACCGCTAATACTTATGCAGCCCTGATTGTTGCAGCAGAAATGGCAGATTCCAGAGGTTTTTCTTCTGATGCTATTCGCTGGAAGTCTATTGCTACTATGCTTAATGAAAACGCGTACAAGCTCTTCAATGAAGATGAAGGTCATTATATAAAAGGCTACTTGTTGGGAGCAAATAACGAAATTTCCACAGACACGACACTCGATGTTTCAAGCTTTTTTGGTGTAGAAACATTTGACTACGGGACAGAAGAACACAAGACTGCGACATTGCAAGCTATTGAAAGAGACTTACTTGACATATCACCATCGCTCGGCGCCGCACGATATGAAGATGACAATTATTTTGCCAGTAACCCTAAATACAAAGGTAACCCGTGGTATGTGACAACTCTTTGGCTAGCACAACATTATGCTCGTTCTGGAGACACCGATAAAGCTATGAAGTATATAGATTGGGCATTAAGCAACACGACAGCCAGTGGACTACTATCTGAACAAATTAGCCCCAAAGATTCTAAGATAGTTGGTGTTACTCCTCTCGTGTGGTCACACGCAGAGCTCGTAAATACTATCCTTGATCTGTAGCAAGCTTTAGGCATAATTAAGAGCAAACTCTTAAATAAACAAAAAACTACTTATTTTCATAAGTAGTTAATGTTCAACCGAGTTACGAGGATTCTAGTGCTTACGTGGTTTTACTTCGTTTCGTCCTAAGTTCTTCTTCGTTTCGACGTACCATGTGTGCTTACGCAATACAGGGTTGTACTTCTTCAGACGTAATTTGTCTGGAGTGTTCATAGTGTTCTTTTTTGTGTAATAGTGGCGGTGACCACTTTCTTCACAAACAAGTCCTATAATTTTTCGTTTATCAGTTTTCTTTGCCATAGGTTCCTATTTTAACAGATTAAATTGCATATTTCAATACTTATGTGGAGCCCAGATCGGGGATTGAACCCGAGACCTCATCCTTACCATGGATGCGCTCTACCACTGAGCTACCTGGGCTTGGACTCGGCATGTAATTCTTGGCTTACCGTACCACCCACAAAACAAGTGTGATGGGCAGTACTGACAACCCAAGAAAGCTGCCTCTTCTAAATTCAAGATAAAAACTTGAATTTGATTAGCTGCAAAGTAGAAATAAAATGGAGCCACCTAACGGATTCGAACCGTTGACCTGCTGTTTACAAAACAGCCGCTCTAACCAACTGAGCTAAGGTGGCAACTACACGCATATTGTATCTTAAATGTGCTTTTATCTATAGATACTGCTTGGTGCAGGGTGTAGGATTCGAACCTACGAAGGCATAAGCCAACAGATTTACAGTCTGTCGTGTTTGACCGCTTCACTAACCCTGCAGACTTGCATAATTATACCTATGAGCCACCAGATATACAACCACAATATCATGCTATACTGATCGAATGAGCTATATTGTATATTTACTTAACAAGCATTTTTTAATTCCTTTACTAGGTTTTGGAATTCTAGGAGGCTTAATTCTTACATTACTTGGAATCTACAGCTCAGTTACTGGAAATAGCCCTGGTAGTCTATTTTCAATCGGCATTCCACTTTTTGTTATCTCAATTATTTTATTGTTGATTGACATAAAATTAGTACATAGAAAACAAGATGAATCAGTTCTAGACTTCATACTTAGTGCGTTCTTCTGGTTTTTGTAAACCTTAAACAATCACTCTTCGAGGTCTCTTTACTCGTTTTTTTGCTTGAATTACTGCTACTTCAGATCTATCTAATTTACGAGAAATGGCTTTTGCTTCTAGCTCCATACCAGCTTCTCCGTATGCGTGCATGAGTAAATTCAATGATTCTTTGGTAGGTTCTAATTCAACAGCTTTTTCTAGTGATTTAATCATCATGGCTTTATTGCCTTGCTTTTCTTGCACTTTAGCAAAAGCGATGTGCCGTGCTGCTAATTGGTCTTCTAGTTTTAGTGCTTGCTCAAATGCTGTTCCTGCTTTTTCAAAATTTTCTGTCTCATAATAGATAAGTCCGAGGTTATGTAAACTGGAAGCAGACGGTTCTATACTACTAGCTATTTCAAAACAATCAATTGCATCTTTAAACTCTTTTTGTTTGGCGTAGAGTATTCCGAGCCTGTTATAAGCAGCAGCGTTTTTTTGATCGATGTTTAATATTGTTAAAAGTGCTTTCTCTGCGCGGAGCAGGCTGTTCTCTTTCATGCCATTATGGGCGACTTCCCACAAAGCACTCATACGATCAGAAACTTTACGAGGAATAGGAGATAGCTCTAGGTCACGCTTTTTGGACGTGGCCAGTGCAATTGTACCAATAATGAGAAGTAATACTAATGACGTCATATGTATAGTGAATAGTATAGCATTTTTGCAGTTATATGAAGATGCTTAGGCGGAGTAGTGCTAACTTAGCTGACACATTGGACGCTAATTGACTTTCAGTGATTGTTACCTGTTCAAGCGTTTGTTTCCATCGGTTCTTTGCAGGCCCGACACTAGATCGCAAGCCAGTTAACGCTATTATTCTTACTGCGCGTAATTGTAACGGTATAAGTTCAGGTGTCTTTACAATTTTCATAATAAGTTTTTGCCTGTCAAAAACAGTGGAGGATAGAAATATTTTTGCGTCTTGTATGGCTTGAACAAGCGGAGAAGACTCATTGTTAATCAGAGATAAGAACAGACCTGGATTACCTGACGACAATAAATACATCCTTGACGCTTCTTGATCTGTCATTGATGCATTTTTTGCATACTGCATGGCTCTATCTTGTTCAATAGGTAATACTCGCACCAAAAAACAACGTGACGTTACTGTCGTAAGCAGCTGAGAAGACTTTGTTACCGTAAGACAGATAGTAGTTCTGGCCGGCAACTCTTCTATAAGCTTCAATAATGCATTCTGTGCTTCGTCGGTCATACGGTCGGCCTGATCGATAACTATCATGCGACTTATGGGATCATTACTTGCATTGGCTTGCAAAGATAGTTGTTTTTTTAGTTCTCTGATTTTTTCAACACCAATTGTTTTTTTATCTTCAGAGCTTATAAATATATATGGATTATTTTTGCTTCCAATCAGCTTGTCATGCAGATACTCAACAACTAAGAAGTGAGACAACTCATCTTCAGACTCAATAATTACTGCTGTTTTCGGATGATTAATATAAGCATCGATCCACTGTTTTGTTATTTTGTTTATTAACATGTATGATTTAAACTTTTTTATTAAATTCTTCTGGAATGGTGGCCGTAAAAACTTTTGAAACGTTTCCAGGAAGAGTTATTTCTAGAGTATGAGCATGAAGCATGAGTCTTTCATATTCTAAACCTTTGTATAGATGATCTCCAATGATTGGGCTGTTGACGTACTGCATATGTACTCTAAGCTGGTGTGTTCTCCCTGTCTTGGGGTGCAACCTAATAGTTATCCATTGTTTTTTCTCATCAATCACTTCATACATTGTTTCTGCATATTTGCCATCCTGCGTCACGTGGAAGGTTTTCGGGTCGTTAGGATTTCTCCCAATTGGAGCTTCTATGATTGCTTTAGGTTCTTTGGGTACATGGTCGATAACTGCAACATATGTTTTCTGCACTTTTCTATCATGAAATTGTTTTTGAAGATACTTCAGTGTTTCTTCATTTTTGGCGCAAATCATAACGCCACTGGTGGCACGATCAAGTCTGTGGACTATGCCACCGCGTTCTCCGGTCATGCCACTTATTCTGTCACGAATAAAACTAGCGACTGAAGCTTCTTGCCAGAACTTCCCTCTTGCATGAGAAATAATGCCAGCTGGTTTATCGACAACTAATACGTTGTCATCTTCATAAATTATGGGTAACGGTATGACTTCTGGTTTTTCTTGTAGCGGCCCAAGATCGTACTCAACCACTGCTCCAGGACGCAACTTGTATCCAGCTTCTATGGGTTCACCTTTTAGCTTGATAAGTTTAATAGTAAACAACTTAGCGAGTGCAGACCGAGAATATTCAGGAAATAAATTAGCTAAATGTTTATCAACACGTACTACGCCATGCTCTTCAGTAATTTCAAAAGTATTTTTAGCCATTTTAAATACTGCCTATCGAAGTCCTACAGATTTTTGAACCTGTAATAATGTTGCATTCGACTGAATGTTCATGGCTTTTTCGGACTTTTCAAGCTTCTCTAACAACTGTTGATCATCAACCGAAGCAAGATTTTCTTGTAGCTCTGTCAAAAAAGCGTGAGTAGCTTCTGCGACGGCTTCTTTGAAGTCACCGTATCTTTCAGTTCCTTGCCATTCTTTTGCCACGTCATCAAGTGATCGCTTAGTAAACAAGCTGAATAGTTGTAATAAATTAGATATACCTGGTTGGTTTTCCCAGTCTAAATTAATACTTGCAAGTGAGTCGGTTGCAGCAGATATGATTTTTTTATATGCTACTTCAGGTGTGTCTCCGAGGAAGATAACTCCTTTGCCAGACTCATCACTTTTGCTCATTTTTTTGGTTGGATCTTGCAAGTCTTTAATGCGTAAACCTTGGTCTTTACCGAAAAATTCATGTTGTTTTTTGACAGCCTTAGGGACAGTGAATAGCTCTTGGTCGAACTTTTTATTTAATCGCTCAGCAATATCACGAGTAAATTCTAAGTGCTGCGATTGATCATCACCGACCGGGACATAAGTCGCACCATAAAGTAAAATATCTGCCGCCATCAGTACAGGATAGTTGAATAACCCTATTGATACCCTGTCTTCACCTAGCGACGCAGACTTATCTTTAAGCTGAGTCATGCGGTTCATCTCACCGAATCCAGTAAAGCAGTCGAGGATCCAAGTCAATTCGCTGTGAGCCGATACATAACTTTGCCTGTAGACGTGAATATCTGGCTTATCTAGTGGCAAACCAGCAGCGACAAACAATCGCACATTGTGCAAAATCTGCTCTTGAAGTTTAGAATGATCTATTGGTGTTGTGAAACTATGTAAATCAGGTACGAACAGATTAATTTGAAACTCTTCAGAACGATCACGCGCCATGTCAATTGTCGGCAGTATGGCACCAAAATAATTACCAATAGTCAAATCGTTATTAGCTCTTATGCCTGTTAGAACCACTTGTTTACTCATTGTTCTAGTATAGCTTAGATTAATAACATCTGAAACAGCACACAATCAGCTATGCAGTCTGTATTTACTTCTTATAGCTTCCGAGTAACTGTATTTTTGCTTTGTGGTCATTCTGTAGCAGTCGAATAAGCTCTTTCGTTTGTGATTCTTGCCAGCCGGCATCAAACTCAAGCCAAAACTTCATAGTAAAGTCAGAATTATTGACAAATGATGAGTGAAGCAACGAAATGTTTATGCCAGTATTCTTAAATTCTAATAAACAATCTGCCAGTGACCCAGTAGAATTACTTGTTTGCATAAGAATTGATGATTTATTTGTATCTAGTGCGCTATCTTCACCTGTACGAGCAAGAATTAGAAATCTCGTTAAATTATTAACATCATCTTGCACGCTTTTTTCAATCGTTTTTAAATTGTTTTTACTACCCGCTACACTGCTTGCTATACAAGCTATTTCTGGATTATTCGTATTCTTCACATACTCAGCAGCTAGAGCTGTATCGTCTTGTTCAACGAGTATCGCATTAGGATAGTTGATTTCTATAAACTTACGGCATTGCCCTATTGCGTAGGATTGTGAATGTATCTCAGTAACTGTACTATTATCAGAAGTTTCAATGCCTAGCAGGCTATGTTCAATTCGTATAGTATGCTCGCCTATTATTTGCAAAGTCACACCTTCGTCGTCCATAAGTAGTGCATATGGCTCTGTTATGAAACCGTATCTGTTGTTCGCTATCGCCATAATTACTTCATCTACCGTGCCACTGCGGAGACTATCAAGGACTTCTCGGAACGAGCGACAATACTTTATAATGACTTCTTCACCGTAATATTCATGAGCCACTTGTTCATGATAAGAGCCTGCGTATCCTTGAATAGCAATGATTTTTTTATTGATACTCATTAAAGATTCAGATTTTTTACTACACTAAATGATGGACTACTGAAGAAAACTCTAAGCAAACGATCTAAATAGTAGCTGATTAAATATAGCTTGTTCTTATGGGCCTTACTATCATAAATATAGGAATCAATAAAAGCTTCCAGATTACTATAAAGATCATCTCGATGCATAGTATCGTCTTCTGAAGTAAAAATACTTTTTACCAATGCATTGCGTCTCAGAAGATTAATTACATTTAGGTCTAGTGAATTTGTCATTTGTATCCTCTTTTTAAATTTTATCATTTAATGTGTCACTCAGTTTATTGACGACGTTTTTTAACTCTGGATTATCTAAGATAGACTTCTTGGTTGCACTTGTCCAATGAGCCTCTCTGTCAGTGAGGGCGATCATCAACGCTTCACCTGAAGGGGTTAAGTCTCCCTTTTTCATTGAAGTCTTAAGTTCTGGCAATATGTCTCTACACAGTAATGCTATGAGAGATTGAGATTCAGCCATAAGCTTATCATGCTCAATAGTTTTTGTTAATTTTGGTCTCAACCCAATGGATTGTACATGAGAATTTAGCCATTCTGCATCATCAGATTCAGCAGCAATCATGACGCGTTTATGCTCATTCATGAGTGCATGCAACATCTCTACTTTAAAAGTACGATCAGTAAAAATATTTTTTTTAACATGTAGACTTCTAGACATGACACTATCATGTAGAATAATGCGCTCAAGATCATGAAACGAATCAACGAAGTCTTCGATTTCATCTAATGGAGCACACCAATGGATTACTTTAGTCTTTTTTACTAGCTCGTCGAGCGAATTAGTATATTTTTTAGTTGCTTTAAATACCGAACTATCCATAGTAAGATCGGTCTTAGAACCAAAGGTTACATCAAATCCTAAAACAGTAATACCCGATTTTAAAATCTGGTTATGCAAACGAGAGCCTAAGTCTCCGTTACAACCAACAATGCCTATTGTAGAATCCATGATGATGGGCCTCCTATAACCGCCGAGTCAATATCTGCTTCAGTTATGGTGTCAGGTATTATTGTTTCGACTGTTGAAACACTGAAATCAATGACACCACTACCGACTCGTTGCAGGAGAGTATCTGAGATACTAGCACCACTTTGGTCGCATTCATCAATAAATGATAGCAAATCAGCTAATCTTGTTTCTCGCTCTTTACGACTATCGGATTGACTGTCACTTTTTTCCGTACTAGGAATGATCTCTGATTCATCTGTAAGAACAAACCCCATGTCGTCATAAATCTGAACTGCCGTTCTACGGTCCATTCCAATTTCTATTTTTCTTCTGCGTAGCTCTTGTCTCGCCAGACTTTGTTTATTATTCATAATTAACTTTCTATTTACCTTAAAAATTGTATTATTATTGGCAATTAAAAAACCGCCACTTGGGCGGTACATTATCATTGTGCAAAGTTACTTCCTTAGCGCACTAAAAATACCGCCTTGATATAAGGAGTAAATAGATAGTTGAAAGTAAACATTATCTGCTTCATAGAATGTATCATACAAGATATATTAACAAAATGCAACAAAAAACTCCCAGAGAAGCCGGGAGTTTTACGGTATGTATACAAGTTTATCGCTTAGTAAACTGTCGTTGTTTGCGAGCGCCCTTGAGACCGAACTTCTTACGTTCGCGCTCACGAGGATCGCGGCCAAGTAATTCAGCTTTACGTAAAGTGTCTTTCAAACTTTCGTTTTTAATAACGAGTGCCTTAGCGATACCATTTTTAATTGCATCTATCTGTCCTGAGTGACCACCGCCATCGACAACAATTGATACATCGTACTTATTGTCTTCAATAGCCTTAAAAGGCGCAAGAATGCTGTCCATAAACGATGGAGAATCAGCGAAATAGTCAGCCGCCGATACACCGTTTACAGTAATGTTCCCTTTGCCATTCGTTAAACGAATTTTTGCTGTTGCACTTTTGCGCTTTCCGATAGCGTATGTGTAATGTTCAGCCATTATTTGGTTCCTTTCTTCATACTTATCGCTTCTGGGACTTGGGCAGCGTGATTATGATCTGCTCCTGCATAGACTTTTAGTCGTTTCATTCTTCCATCACGTAATTTGTTGACAGGAACCATGCCATAGACTGCTTTTTCAATGAGTCCAGTAGAATCTAGTTCACGCTGTTCACGCACTGTGCGGTCTTTGATACCGCCTGGATAACCGGTATGACGATAATACTTTTTATCTTCTTCTTTCTGTCCAGTGAAAACTGTTTGATCAGCGTTTATGACAATGACGTTATCACCACAATCAATATGACTTGTGAACATTGGCTTCCCTTTACCGGTAAGTAATGTTGCTATTTTAGTAGCAATACGGCCAACTGGTGCTTCTGATGCATCAATGACGTACCATTTTCGTGTCACTTCAGTAGGTTTTGCGCTATAAGTTTTCATTATTTTGTCTCCTTTGCATCTGTCTTAGCAACAGGTTTCGCAGCAGTTTTAGGTGCTGCCTTCTGTGCAACCGGTGCAGTAGTTAAATCATCGACAAATGAAATGCGAGCCAACTGTGCATTGTCGCCGCGTCTTGCAGTAGTTTTCTCGATACGCAAGTAGCCGCTTGAACGTTGCATTTTTGGTGCAATATCATCGACGAGCTTGTGCGCAGCTTCAAGAGTTTGCAATGACTTAATTATCTGGCGACGGTTATGCAAGCCACCTTTCACTGCTTTAGTAACAAGTTTTTCTACGTAAGGTCGAAGGTCTTTTGCTTTTTCCAACGTCGTTTCAATAGATTCGTGAAGAATCAATGCTTCTGCTAAACCTTGAATTAGCGCCTCTCTTTGGTCTCTTTCGCGACCGAACTTACGTCCTTTATATCCGTGTCTGTGCATTTTAAAGCTCCAATTCCGCTAGCTTATCGCGTACTTCGTCTAGTGCTTTTGATCCGAAACCTTTAAGGTCTTTAAGCTCTGCATCAGTAAGTGAGAATAGGTCTTTAAGTGTCTGTATATCATTATTGATTAAAGCATTTGTTGTACGGGCTGAAAAATTGAGGTCTTCTATTGAAGTAGTCAATGAATCTTTTTCTTCATCTTGCGCAGCTGCAGCAGTTTCACTGGCTGGAACATGAAGCTGTAGTGGTGCTGCTTCAACAGTCGTCTTGCCTGCAAGTGCTGAATACTGGTTAGTTAAAATAGCAGATGCTTCTTCAAATGCTTCACGTGGTGACAATGTGCCATCAGTTTCTGCTGTAAGAATAAGCTTGTCTAAGTCAGTCATTTGTCCGACGCGAGTGCTTTCAACTGAATAACGAACGCGTGCGACTGGGCTAAAAATAGCATCAACAGCAATAAAGTCTGTACTTTGTCGATCTTTGCTTGATTCTTCAATCGTACGGTAACCACGTCCTTTCTCTACGACAATCTCTGCTTTGAACGCAGATTTGCCGTCTACTGTCGCGATGTGGTGATCTGCATTTACAACTTCGACATCAGAATTAACTTTAATGTCTGCAGCAGTTACAGCACCGTTGCCTTTTTTCTCGATTGAGATTGTTTGTGGTTCGTCACTGTAGACTTTAAATCTAAGTCCTTTGAGATTCTGCATGATTGCAACAACATCTTCTTTGATGCCTTCGACTGCTGTGAATTCGTGAGTCACTCCTTCTACTCTAAAAGAAGTAACTGCAGCACCTTCAATGCTTGATAGCATTACTCGACGTAAGCTATTTCCGAGCGTCATACCATAACCGTTATGAAGCGGTTCTACTACGAAAGTTGCTGAATTGTCACCGTCGTCTGTCACGCTTGTGATCGTTGGCGTATTGATGTGATTTGACATATATTTTCTTCTCCTGGTTCTTATCTTTATGAGATTAGCGTGAGTAGTACTCGACGATTAATTGTTCGTTTAAATCTGGTTCTGCTTCTTCTCTAACTGGGAGAGCTTTTACAGATGCGGTAAATTTCTTTCGATCAGCTGTGACCCATGAAACAAGTGATTCAATAGCAGGGCTTGTTTCGTCTAGTCTTCTGAAGTAATCAGTCTTTTGGCTTTGAGCACGTACTTCTAGCTTGTCACCAGGCTTTAATCTCATTGAAGGAATATCAAATCGCTTCCCGTTCAACATGAAATGTCCGTGGGTTACCAATTGACGAGCAGCACGACGACTTGGAGCGTATCCTGAGCGGTAGACAACATTATCTGCACGCTGTTCAAGAAGTTGAAGCAATAGTACACCTGCGTTTCCACGAGTACGACTCGCTTCTTTCATGAGGTTAGAGAATTGACGCTCAAGAAGACCATATAGTCTCTTGACTTTTTGTTTCTCACGTAGTTGTAGTGAATATTGGCTTGTCTTTGCACGGAATCTTCCGTTCGCAGCTTGGCCTGGAGGAGTCGAGCGTTTTGCCAAAGCTTTGTGGGCTTTTGGGTGAAGTGCATACCCTTCACGGCGACTCATTTTTACGATGGATTGTGTATCGCGTGCCATGTTAGTTTCTCCTTGCTTTCTTCGGACGAACACCACCGTGGGCGATTGTCGTTACGTCTTTGATGCTTTCGACTGAAATATCAAGATTAATAAGTGCACGAACTGCAGTTTCACGGCCTTGTCCAACTCCGTTAATGATTGCATCTACTTTGTTCATACCATAGTTCTGTTTAGCAGCTGCGCCAGCTTTTTCAGCAGCAATTTGTGCTGCATAAGCTGTGCCCTTTTTAGAGCCACGGAAACCGCAGGCACCTGCACTAGACTGAGTCAGTACTGCACCGTTACGATCAGTGAAGGTAACAATAGTATTATTGAATGTCGCGTTAACATGAAGCTGACCAAATGGAACACTTCGCTTGTTCTTTTTGCCTTTTTTTACTGCAGCAGGTTTCGTAGTAGCCGGTGCTTCAGTTGTCGCTGTAGACTCAGCGGGTGTAGTAGTTGTTGTAGTATCTTCAGCCATATATTAAGTCTTAGATGGCGCCTTTTTCGCCGTACCACCGACAGTCAATTTACGTCCACGACGTGTTCGACCGTTAGTTTTTGTACGCTGACCTCTTGATGGTAAATTATTACCATGTCTTTGCCCGCGGTAACTTTTGATGTCTTTTAAGCGTTTGATGTTAGTTGTCACAATACGTTGCAACTCACCTTCGACAATGTGTCGTTCATTAATAACGTCTTGGATTCTTGATATTTCACTGTCAGTAAGATCTTTTACGCGAACCGTAAGATCTACTTTAGCTTTTTCTAGAATGCCTACGCTTGTTTTGTCGCCAATACCGTACACATACTGTAATGCGTAGCGAATCTGCTTTTCGTTAGGGATAGTGACCCCAGATATTCGAGCCATAGTTACCCCTGCCTCTGCTTATGCTTTGGCTTAAATTTATTTATAACGTAAAGACGACCTTTACGACGGACGATTTTGTCATCAGGACTGATCTTTTTGACACTTGCACGTACTTTCATACGGATTACGCTCACCTTTTCTAGTGCGTAACACACTGCTTAAATTAGTAATAATTGTATTTGGTAACTTAACTTCTATACGTAATGCGACCCTTAGTAAGGTCATACGGAGTTAACTCTACCTTGACCGTGTCTCCAGGAACGATGCGAATGTAGTGTTTACGCATCTTGCCAGCGACATGGGCAATTATCTGATGGCCATTTTCAAGTTCAACCTTAAATTGAGTGCCTGGTAGTGTTTCAACGACTACCCCTGTCAATTCGATTACTTCTTTATTTCCAGCCATACTTATATACAAGATCTTATTATACACACATCAAGGAGTAATAGCAAGAACTAACAATCATTTCTTCTTTTTGAATGGTCTTGATAGTTTACGACCGGATTTTTTAGCTTCTTTTTCTTTATCTTTTTCAGAAGGTCCATAGACGAAGTCAGGTGTTGAGTAGTCGTCGTAGGTGACCATGAGTGCACGAGACTCTAGTTGGCGTAGAGTTTCTAATGCTACAGCTACCAAAATCAAGACACTTGTTCCTCCAATTGCGATGTTCGTACTTAAAAAGTATTGACCAATAATTGGTCCGAGCGCAATAAATGCGAGAGAGAAAGAGCCAAATAGGGTCAAACGGTTAACGACAGCTCGTAAGTACTTTTCTGTCGCGCTTCCACTACGTATGCCTTCTATGAATCCACCTTGTTTCTGGAGGTTCTCCGCTATTTCTTTAGCATTGAAGGTGATACTTGTGTAGAAGTAAGTAAACAAAACTATAAGGACAAAGTAGACAATAGGGTAAATGTAGGGAGTCCATCCACCTTGCTGAAATGTTTGTGATGTCGGTGTAATGAACCATTCCGACAAATCAGAACCAAGCTCTCTAAGCCTTTGACTCGAGTTATTGACAAGCAGTTGCCCAACAAAGCTAGGCACACTCAAGAACGCCACCGCAAAGATGATAGGAATCACACCTGCCGTAATAAGCTTCACTGGCAACTTGGTAGTCACACCTCCGTAGGTACGGTTACCCTGTACGCGTTTAGCATAATTTATAGTAAGGTTGCGCGCTGCCTCGTTGAGCTTAACAACAGCCCATGTAGTTGCAACAACTGCAGCTAAGATAATAAAGGCAATGATAATGGATTCTGCTTCATAGTTAATCGTTCGGCCAAATATTGTCACTGATGAGGCGCCAGTAAATACGCTTGTACCAATTGAAGCGATTGTTGAAGGTAAAGTGGACACAATACCCGCCGTAATTAGTAAGCTAATACCGTTACCAACACCTTGTTCGGTTATAAGCTCACCAAGCCACATAACGAGCATTGCTCCTCCTACAAGAGCGGACAACATCAATATCCAAGTGCCGGCCGTTGCGTTCGCAAGAATATCTACACCTGATACAGCCTGAGCTTGCTGTCTGACAAGAAACAGTGCACCTATTGATTGAATAATCGCTAGAGGGAATGTCAATATTCTTGTAATCTGATTGATCTTTTTACGTCCATACTCACCTTCTTTGTTGAGCGTCTCGAGTTTTGGTATCGCTTGAGTCAAGAGCTGCATAATAATGCTAGCGTTAATATATGGCCCTAGTCCGATCAACATAATAGAAAAGTTTGCTAGTGCTCCACCTGAAAGTACATCAAGCACACCGAGGAGTTGCGTGTCTTGTGTCGCTGTGAATAACGTGTTTAATAGATCCTTCAGCGTCGATGGATCGGCAAGAGGGATGGGAATCTGAGCAAGAACCCTAAAAACAAACAATATACCCAACACTCCAAACACACGCTTACGCATGTCTTCATGTTTTAAGCTTTTCCAGATTATCTTCCAATTCATTTTATGTCTGCCTTTGTATACTGCACATGAATCACTTTCTTTTGCATTGAGTACATCTTTGTTCGGCTTTACACATTTAAGTGTGTGTTTCGATAATTATGTTACTTTCGCAATAAAATTACTGTGTTCATGAGGCGTATTAATCCTCGATAATTTTAATATTAAACTACTTGCTATAGATTATAGCAGTTTAGCTTGTGATTATTCGTTGTTATTTTTCTAAAAGATAAATTTAAGACCAAATAAAGACAAAAACCACATTTTATTTAAAATGTGGTGTATTGCTGAAAACAGAATTGCTTAGGATTCGTCTACAACTTTGCCTGCTGCTTTAAGTCTTGGTACTTTTGTGAATGAACCACCAGCTTTAGAGATAGTTTCGATAGCTTTTTCGCTTGCACCTTGCAGAGAAACCTTAACTTTAGACGTCAAGTCTCCACGAACAACGACACGGGCTATGTCAGAAGGATCGCTTAAAATTTTTGCCTCGTAGAGTGTCACATTGTCGACAGTGCCGCTAAATTGACTCAACTGCCCGGTAGTGATTGTCGTCGGCTTATCCCAGAAAGGTGTAAAACCGCGTAGTTTAGGAATGCGCTTATAGAGTGGATTTTGTCCACCTTCGAAACCTGGTTTGCGACTAGAACCTGCACGAGCTTTTTGCCCTTTAGTTCCTCGTCCTGCTGTTTTACCTTGACCGGCTGCTATACCGCGGCCGACGCGATTTGCACTGCGGGTTTTAGTTGTTTTAAGTTCGTTAAATTTCATGATTAAGCCTCCGTAGCCTTTTCACTTTTTTTCTCTTTTGCTGTGGTAGCAACTTTTTTAGCTTGTTTTTTTGAAGCTACCTTTTCCTTTGGCTGTAAATGCCATTGTGATCGTGGCTTAATTTGGTTAAGTGCTTCTAAAGTTGCCTTTGTTAGGTTGATCTTATTACTTGAACCGAGCGACTTAGACAAAACATCTTTCACACCGGCTACTTCAAGAACTATACGTACAACACCGCCGGCAATCAAACCTGTACCAGGTGCAGCAGGTTTCAGTAGGATCTTTGCTCCAGCTACCTTAGCAGTTTGTTCGTGTGGCAGTGTCCCGTTTTCGACTGGTGCTTGCATCATTTTTTTCTTTGCGACTTCTGTTGCCTTAGCGACAGCTGAGGTAACATCTGCTCCCTTTGCGGTTCCAGCACCGATTTTACCCTTACGATCTCCGACCACTACTAAAGCACGGAATCTAAACCTTCTACCGCCCTTTACTACTCTCGCAACGCGGTCAATGTGGACAACTCGCTCATCGAATTGCTTCTCTTCTCTTGGAGCTCTTTCTCGTCTGTCTTTTCTATTGTTTTCAGCCATAATTAAAAATCCAATCCTTCTGTTCGAGCTGCTTCAGCAAGTGCTTGTATGCGTCCGTGATATTGTTTATCACCCCTGTCAAAAACGACTTGTGAAATCTTATTAGCTTTTGCTTTTTTAGCAATTTCTTTTCCTATAATCGCTGCTTTTTCAGTCAATGTTCCAGTCGCTTTTGATCCGGAAGTTGTTGCTGCACACAAAGTTTTAGAATCATCATCATTGATAATCTGTGCACTCACATGCATATTGGATATGTTGACGCTCAGACGTGGACGAGTAGACGTGCCATGAAGCGTCGAACGAGTGCGATTGGCACGTTGTATTGCGTTAGCAACTTTTCTTGATTGTTCGCTCATAGTTTACTCCTTACCTGACTTTCCACTCTTACGTAGAACACGCTCGTTGGAATATTTAATACCTTTGCCCTTATATGGCTCAGGCTTTTTGAATGCACGAATTTCTGCAGCAGTTTGACCAACAAGCTGCTTGCTAATACCACTAATTGTAATGTTTAGTCCTTCGACTTTGGCTTGAATACCTTCTGGCAATTTATATACAATTTCATGTGAGAATCCAAGACTCATTTTGAGATCTGTTCCGGCTAATGCAGCACGAAAACCTACTCCATTAATTTCTAGTTTTTTCTCAAAACCTTGTGTCACACCAACAACCATGTTGTTTACCAATGTACGCATGAGACCATGCCTGGCTTTTGGCCCACGCTCATCGTTAGCGCGAGTGACTATAATATTGTCATCTTCTTGTGAGACGGTCACGCCGTCCATAGTGAATTGTGATAATTCGCCTTTTGGTCCCTTGACCGTAATAGCAGCATCATCGACAGTGATTGTCACACCAGCTGGGATAGCTATTGGCTGTTTTCCTATTCGACTCATTTTAGTTATGTTCCTTTAATTAGTTCTTAATACACCTGGCAGAGTACTTCTCCGCCGAGTTTCTGTTCTTTTGCATTGTCACCAGTCATCACTCCCTGAGAAGTAGACATAATAACCAATCCGCGACCTTGTTTGACTCGTGGAATGTCTTTCACCTTCGCGTAGACACGGCGTCCAGGCTTACTGATACGTTCAATCTTATTGATAAGTGTTTCAATTGGAAATGAAAGTGTCATTTCTTTACGAAAACCAT
>Ga0306866_1000133_pt1 | contig 29842 bp, 27 predicted proteins | sample AntRauTorckE5432_FD_190450 | JGI IMG/M metagenome (GOLD analysis project Ga0306866, IMG submission 190450) | Saline lake microbial communities from Rauer Islands, Antarctica - Metagenome Torckler E5 #432 (v2) (version 2) | ecosystem: Environmental > Aquatic > Non-marine Saline and Alkaline >...
ACCCGTACAAGCACAAGCAACACCCGTACAAGCACAAGCAACACCCGTACAAGCACAAGCAACACCCGTACAAGCACAAGCAACACCCGTACAAGCACAAGCAACACCCGTACAAGCACAAGCAACACCCGTACAAGCACAAGCAACATCAGGGCCGGCACAATCAGCATCTCCACCGTATCGAGTACCGTCTACTGATAGTGACGCACAATCAGCATCTCCACCGTATCGAGTACCGTCTACTGATAGTGACGCACCGTCGACAGATGTAAAAACCGGTGGGAACAATAAAAATACATCTACACTAAAAGATACCATTAGTTTAAATACCGGCGCGGATAGTGTTTTTTTAACCATTCATGATGCAAAAAACGATATGGCGCAAAAATCACAGATAGCTATAGATAATAATACGGGTATATTGTTTAACGAACCACCACCAAAACCCACGGATGAATCCAAAAAAGAAGGAGGAGGAGAAAAAAAAGTTGTTACTATAACTAACTAAATAATTAAAAAAATGAAATTGTTTAAAAATACTTAGTTATAGTATAACTATGGCACAAAGCGGACTTGTACTTCAAATCGTGAAAAGCAGGATTAATTTGCTTTCTATATTGAAAACTCGTGGATATGATGTATCGAATTACGAAGATCAGTCGGTATCTCAAGTTCATATTATGTTACAAAATGACCAATTAGATATGTTAGTTAAAAATCCTCGTTCGGATAGAACTGCATACATAAAATATCATTTAGGTAAAACTTTGCGCGGTAATAATATTATGGAGTTTATTGATGATTTATTTACATTAGATAGCGTGCTTAAAAAAACAGATGAATTGATTGTCATCGGGAGGGATATTGCAAATGACTCTATGGAAAAAAATCTTCGTCAGATATGGTCGCAGCATCAATATCTGATTACTGTATTTGGACTTCCATCACTTCAATTTAACATATTAAATCATACACTTGTACCGTCGCATCGTATTTTAAGTGATAATGAAGCCCAAGAGATAAAGTCCAAATATAATATTATGGACGATACGCAGCTACCTGATATATCTAGATTTAGCCCGGTTGCACAAGCAATTGGAATACGTCCAGGGGAAATTTGTGAGATTTTACGTCCAAGTAAAACGGCGGTGTTTGCTCCATTCTATAGAATTTGTTCTGCATAATATATAGCATGGCAACAAAACATTCCCCTCAATACTATTCCAATACAATAAAGAAATTAGATACCGAATTTACTATAAATCTTAAAGAAATGTCTTCAACATTTCCTTACGCAAAAACATATCCAGATATTTCAACATATACCAAAAAACTTTCAGAAGAACAAGGTGCAACTGATAAAACAAGAAGTTCTATTTTTCTTTTACGAGACAATATCGAACAAGACATCCATACGGTAGATGCTTCTATTAGCAATATAATCACCCAAATAGAAAAATTAGATAAAGACAATAATGAATTATCGCAACATGTAGATAATTTGAATGATAGAAAAGAAGGAGCAGATGGAATGTTTCAAGATTCACGGGAATTATATAATTTTACTCTTTTACAAAATTGGATAATGTTTTTTTCTATTTGTGGGTTAGGTGTCGGGCTATATAAGTTTAAAACAACTATGTAATGTAAACCGTATATTTTCTATTGGTATTGTATAGCACATGAGATTTTTAAGTTTTTTGAATGACCTCGGGATTGTCCCAAATAAAGATACACAAGTAGAAAACGACCCATCATTACGTCAAGGACAAACATTAAATGACTATAACAGACACTATATTAGAAAAGAAATACCTAATTTGAATGCATTACAAAATACAGGTATTCCAGGGGTAGGAAGTGTTATTGAAGCGATGGATGTATCATCGCCAAAAGTACGGACAACCGTTAGACCAAAGGATGATATATCTAAATTAGAAGATAAGTTTAACACCGCACTTACAAAATATAACGCAACATATAAATTATTTAGTGAATCTGTTCTCGCTAGTAATAAAACAGATAAACAAATCCAACAATATTTTGGACAAGCGATTACATCTAGTGATGGCAATTATGCATATATTAATAATTATGGATTTACCCATAAATATTCTACAGATGCGTGGTCAAATAATAATGCATCGTGTCCTACCGATGCTATCACAGTCGATACAACTACATATAACACCTTCCATACTGGACCAGATATGGGACAAGGACAGCCGTGTAGTATAGCAGGTAAAAACATCAAAAATTCAACTACAAACGAGTATGCATGGGTTGATATAAAAGGGTACAAACACATATATTCCTCTACTTTATGGAAAAAAAAATCTCCATCGTGTGATGTAGACGTGGTTTCTCTTAAAGACGAGGAATATAATTCTATTCCTAATGGTGGCAATATGACATCAACAGATACATGTATGCAGCTAGATATTGACCCAGCTATATGGGACCAGTTGATGAAACAAAATAATGAATTATTGTCTATTTCAACACAGTTATCTGAAAAATTACAATATATGGTAAACGAGGATAATGCGCTACAAGGTGCGTTGTCTGAAACACAACAACAATTAGGACAAACTATTGATAAAGTTACCAATGACAGAAGCCAATTAAATAATATTAATAAGAGTCTTGTAACGATTGACGCAGAACAAGAAGATACTAATCTAAATAAACGCTTGCAGTACGCCCATATGATTGTATGGTTTATATTGTTATTAACGGTAATAAGCCTTACCGCTCATGCATTCGTGTCTTCTCAATCCAAAGCTGGTGATATATTAGGATTGATATTTGCATTAATTTTTTTGTTTATTATAGTAAGATGGCTATGGAGTAAAGTTTCAAATTGAAATCTTGTATTATAATATATGACCCGTTCTAATATTAGTCATTATCCAAGTATTTTGAAACTAAAAACGATTGAATTTGAAATAAATATGCTAATAAAAGCATATAAATCCGGACACTCAACATACATACAAAATATTGTATCTAAACAGTACACCGATGCGGCAAAAAATCTTGCAGAACTTACAACAATAAATAATCTGATTGAGACAAAAGTCTCAAACGGACAGACACTTTTAGCTAAAATAATAAAAGAAGGGTCATTCGATCAAGAATTAGTGACGATACAAAATCCCCGTTTAAAAAAAATAGCGAATCAAGTAAAATGTCAACAGAGAGATGTAAAAAATTTACAAGATGAACTTAATACTATCGATGGCGAACTTAGTACTACAGAAACAAGTCAACAGTCAAATTATTTACAATTTATTATATTAGTATTAGTTGGTATAGCAGTAGCAGGATTAACGATCAAAACTATACTAACTAAAGATGATAGTTTACTTGATACAGCAATTCTCGCTATAATTATAGGCATAATCATCTATTTTTTAATAAATAAATTTATAAATTAGGAACAATATTAAAATCACATTATATATTAGATTTTAATATGGATGTATCTCTAAAGCAAGGGAGCAGTTATCTAGAATTACAAGAGCAAAAAGGCAAACGTACAAAAAATACATATAGTGATGGTGGTACACATATAGAAGGGTTTACAGGGTTTGGTTCAAATAAAGTAAATAAAGAAAATATACGTGAAGATAGACATATAGATAAACTTAGTGGAAATTTAGATAAAGCGGTTAGTAAATATAGCATAGCCCAAAAACAACTTATGGATGATACAAATACATTCATAAATAATAGTAGCGGCAGTTCATTACAAAACTCTTTGATAAGAATGTCGAACGGTGTGGTCGGTTATGTTACAGATAAAAATACGTTTATGTACGTGAGCAGTACGGATATTCTTGATTCTATAAAAGGAAAAAATGGATGTCCTTCTAGTGTTACAGATGTAGAGTTTACAAGCGAAAACTATAAGAGTGTAGGAGAAACACTTGGGACAACGCCAGACATGTTTGTAGGTACTCCTATGACTATGAATCAGAGTTGTGCGCCTTCATCTGTTAATTTTCAAATACTTGGGGCATCCGAACCCGCAGAAAACAAAGCAAACTGGTTGGGGTGTTTTGACAGTACAGGTGATTATTTCACAAAACAGGATGATCTTACTGGTTTATCATCATCTGATATATTACTCAATTGTCAAACACGCGCTGCAGATACCGGTGCAAGTACTTATTTTATAGGTTCAGAAACCGATAATTCGTATTCTTGTTTTACGTCTAAACCAGGTATGAGCACCATAGATATTGAAAAAAATCTTAAACCTGGTTACTTAATGCAAACTAGTAAAGTTATATATGAAACCACAAAACTATCACCATCTAGTTCAGAATTACCCGCCGCAGGAATTATGAACAACGGACAAATCGCTATTGGAACTGTTTCGGGGAGTGTAAGTAATTTTGGCTCGAATGTAAAAAACGCACAAATAAAAACAGATATGGATGGTATTGATAATTGTGATCCTACATACGGGTCTAGAATAAGTTTGAAGTCATCAACGTACGGCGGAAACTGTAATGGAATCACATACAATTCAAAAGGTCCATGGAGTGTTCCCGTGAATAATTGGTTGGATACTACTCAAAAGAGTATAGATTCAACCGGTGATGGAACTACTGGTAGCTTGTTGGTATCCTTTACTACAGACCCAGCACAAGGATGTCCAAAAGAATACTACGCTACTTATACTTGCAGTCCTGGAACAACACCAAAAATAGTAAACATTCCAGGAGAAGCATCGAGTAAAACCGCTGTATTTGATTGTTCTAGTGAAAATGATAAGTGTAGAGAGGGTGTACTTACATTAGGCGATGACGGAAATCTAACATTAACAAATGGTGACGGAAATGCAATATATCAAAGTGGAACATCCTTAGTGGGTATCATATTATCGGAATACGCTGCGTCAAATGGGAAATATGGCAGAAATTATTTGAAAACAGGTGAATATCTCTTGACAAATGAATTTATAGGCTCTCCATCTGGAAATTGTGCTTTGAGGTGTAGTACAAATAGTGGTGTAACACAATTAAATATCGTGTATTTTTCGTGGGCGTGCAACAAACCAGGAACCGCACCATCTACAAATCCGGGAGAAGATGGATTTATCACAAATAAATCTGGTATGAGAGCGACTTATTCTATGCAAGATGGTGTATTAGATAATCCCGGTGTAGGTAAAGTGATTTACGCAGATAGTAATATGAATAAAAAATCATATCCTTCTAGTATGTTAAGTCTTGGTGATGAATATATTGATGCAGGTAATTACGACCAATCCACACCTTCTATTAAAGTTATATCTAATTCCGACTTAGACGATTGTAAATTAGAATGCAGTGCAATAGATAAATGTTACGGATTTATACATAATGAAGAGGAACAAAAATGTGAAATTAAAAGAAAAACAAACATGTTTCCATATAATCCAAATAGAATGCTAAGTGATAACGCAAAAATGTATGTAAGACAATACCAAATTGCGAATTCAAACTCTTGCGGTGACGATGTAGTTGCAACTACCGGAAACATCTATAACGGATTGGTAGACTCTGGAGATAGTATGTCACCAACTACATTATGTCAGTTAGGAGAGGCAACCGCAACACAGTTAAAAGAACTCTCTATAAGAGAAAAAGAATTAGGAAATGCCGCCTCTCAAGTTTCCAGTTATATGAGTATGTTGAATAAAGAAAATAATACGTTGGATAAAAAAATGGCGTGCTCCCTTAAACAAAATGAAAAAGATGTAAGACAATATAATAAAACCGTAAGAGACATCGAAAATACAGAGACACAGTTAATAAGTGTAAATGCAATGGAAGATGATACTAATTTAGAAATGATTTCGCAAAATATTAAGTTTATGGGATGGACTGCGATTGCAGCTGTAGCTGTTCTTGCTGGTATTAAGGCAACCAGATAATAATTAATTATATTATCTTGTCTAGTAATATATATATAATGGCAACAACTGCGGTATTATCTGATAATACTCTTACACAATCAGAGAATAGACAAGAATCTATTTTGAAAAATATTAAACAGCTACAAGAAATGGAGTCTTCTTTATACACACAATTAGAAGCTTCGTCTGGTTCCACTACGCAACAAGAATCCATCGTAAATAAGATAAATGAACTATCTACTATGAGAATGACGATGTTCAGCGAATTAGATTCGTTGTTTAAAAGTACGCAAGGTAGAGTAGCTCAAAGTAGAATTGATTTAGTGGACCAGTTGACCACTACCGGCGTTATGGAAACAGAATTGAATAATACTAAATCAAATTTTAATCATCTAACTTCTAATAAAGATAATAAAATGCGTATGGTTGAAATTAATACTTATTATGCGTCAAAATATCAGGCACAAAGCGGATTAATGAAACTTATCATCTTGGTATGTATTCCCCTTCTAATTTTAGCTATACTTTCAAAAAAAAATATTTTACCGACAAATATTGCAAATGGGTTGATTGGATTGATTATAGTTGTCGGTGGTTTTATTATTATAAAACGAGCATTAAATTTATCCTCTAGAAATAATATGAATTATGACGAGTTTGATTGGGTTTGGGACCCGGATGCTACTGACCCAACTGTAATTGAGTACGACGAAGAACAACTAGAAGGTGATTTAAGCTCTTTTACAGACACACTTGGGTTGGGTTGTATTGGCGCGGAATGTTGTTCAACAGGAATGTATTATGATAGCGAAACAAGTAAATGTGAGCGTGGTATAGGAAAATTAGACCGTCCTACTACTAGCAGTTCTTTGGAAGGTTTTACAACCGGTCGTACTGCGGTGTCTTATGTAGAAGTACCTACAACGCCTTGTCCTTTTAAAAAAAGTAAAACAGTTGTGAAACCATATAGTGAAAATACTTATAATTATGTAAAAGTATCTGCCAGATAATTTATTCTGTTTGTAATATAAGAAAATATGACATCTAACACCCTACAAAATCAATTTAATACATCTTCTTCAAATTATTCTGGTGACCAACTTAGTAGTATACAACAACAAATACAAACAAATACACAACAAATGTCAGGCCAAGACCAGTCCGGTTTAACCGCAATATATGCAAACTTAAATAATCAATTAACTTGTGACTCTGATTGTCAAAAACGACAAAAAATAGATGAGTTGCGTGAAACATGGAAAGCAGCTAAAACTTCACAAAAAAATGCACCAGAAACTACTTTTGATGCGGAAAAAAATTATTTAATCGCATACGAAGGTGTTGATGGATACACAGAAACGATGTTTAAACGATATACCGGGGTTGCCGAAACCGCGCAAAAAAATGCATTAGACTCTAATAAAGATGTTATGAATGAAATTAAAGCATTAAATTCAGATTATGATGGTGAAACTAAAAGTTTGACGCATATGAAAGAACTTTTACAAATTAAATTAGCTGAAAATACAAAATTACTAAAATTAGTAGATGAAGATGTTGCTTCGGTGGAAACAAATGACCGTAAAGTTGTTTATGAAGATTGGGCGAAAGGTTGGCTCCTCACAGTTAAAAAACTATTGTTTTGGATTTACATTTTGTTCGCATTAGTATTTTTATACATGAGCCCATTCGTTTCAAAATCTAAATGGAAAACTATTACAGGTTGGTTAATCCCTATTAGTTTGTTTGTATTCCCATATTTGGTGTATTACATAGCGTTGTTAATTTTAAATGTATATAAAAAATTAAAATGGTTTTTACAAAATAAAGCTTCTAAAAACGTATATTCTCAACTATAAATAGTTTTAAAATGGACCATCCAGATCAAACACACTTTCGTCTCGAAAAGTATTCGCTAATGCATATTCACCTACGCGTTTTTCAAAAAAATTGGTTTTTCCTTCTATGGAAATCATTTCCATAAAATCAAACGGATTTGCTGTACCATATATTTGATTACACCCCAATTGTTGTGATAATCTATCTGCAACAAATTCAATATACTGACCCATAAGTGTTGCGTTCATAGAAATCAATCGACACGGTAAAGCCTCACAAATAAATTCTTTCTCAATATTAACTGCTTCACGAATAATATCCTTAATTATATTTTTATCGGGTTTATGTTCTAGTTTATTAAATAACATAACCGCAAATTCTGTATGTAGAGCTTCGTCTCTACTAATAAGTTCGTTGCTAAATGTTAGACCAGGCATTAATCCGCGTTTCTTTAACCAATATATACTGCAAAATGCTCCACTAAAAAATATACCTTCAACACACGCAAACGCAATTAGTCTAGCCGCAAAATCAGATTCTTTGTCATGTATCCATTTAATCGCCCATTCTGCTTTTTTTTTGATACACGGAAAGTTTTCCACCGCACGAAATAAAGTATCCTTTTCGCACGTGTCTTTTACATATGTATCGATTAGCAACGAATACATTTCACTATGAATATTTTCCATCGCAATTTGAAATCCATAAAACGCTCTTACTTCTGAAATCTGAACCTCACTCATGAAACGCATACCAAGATTTTCTAAAACAATTCCATCGCTCGCTGCAAAAAATGCTAAAATATGTTTTATAAAGTACCTTTCATCCTGATTCAATTGTTGCCAATGTGCCAAGTCTTTAGACAAATCTACTTCTTCTGTCCGCCAAAAACAGTCGACTTGTTTTTTATACATTTCCCATACATCTGTGTAGATAAGAGGAAACATTACAAATCGACTATCTTCTTTACATAGCAACGGTTCTGACTTATTGATAATACTAGTCATATAATATTATTAAGAGAGATTATTTATACCAATTTTATTTATTACATCTTGTCAATAATAATAAATATATATTTAAATAAATATATATGAATTTAGCAGCAAGAGATAAAAATATTGATGTATTGAGACAAGTTTTAGAAGAACGGAAATCATTTTTAATAGATAAAACTCGTGAAATTAAACAAGTAAATAAAGAAAACACATGGATGATGAGTGTTGCAGAGGATTATTATAAATATCATTCTATTATTAAAAAACAAAAAATGGAACAAGCCGCTGCACTTGAACTAATTTCAAAGTATATTAGTGAAATTTCAGGAAATGTAGGACAAAGTGAAGAAATACTAGCACAAAGTAAGATACAGCAACAAGAATTGCAAACACAAATAGAACGTTTAAGAGATGATATTGAGAATTTGCTATAATGTTTTCTCATTATAATTATATATGCCTGCTTCTGTTACTGATATTACTTCAGTTCTTACAGGTATGAATGATTTAAAAGGCAACACCCAAGACTTGTTAGAAAGAATTGCAAATATACACACACAACAACAGGAATCTATTTCCGTTATGCGACGGGCAATTGAATTATTATCTCGGTTGGCGTCCGGAAGACAAGACCTAGATACGGTATTAGCTGCTGTAAACGCTTCAGAACGAAACATGGACACTTCTGTTGGGCGTATTAGTGCAGCGTTAGATGATGCCCCAACTCGTGAGGATATTCAAAGGGCTATTAATGATTTGACTGACACGATAAATCAAAGTGATAATCCGAACGTTGTGACAGATGGTCCAACTGATGGGACTGGAGTGACAGGTGCCACCGGAGGGACAGGTGGCACAGGAGGGACTGGAGTGACAGGTGCCACCGGAGGGACAGGTGGCACAGGAGGGACAGGTGGCATCGGAGCAGCAGCAACAGCAACACAATCAGATAATAGGGCATTAGAAAGACAGAGACGAGTGACAGGTGCCACCGGAGGGACAGGTGGCATCGGAGCAGCAGCAACAGCAACACAATCAGATAATAGGGCATTAGAAAGACAGAGACGAGTGAGAAGCACAGTCCAGGGCACAGGCGCAGCGTCCACAACAGCGTCCACAACAGCGTCCACAACAACAAGAGGTGGAAGCATGAATAAAAGGGGCGGATATTACTACAGTGGCAGTCCTGTCAAAACAAAAACAAAAAGACGCAGTATAACACCAAAAAATCGCAGAAGAAAAAGTATAAGAAGTAGTAGCAAAAGAAGTAGCAGCAAAAGAAGTTAAATCACAATTAGTTTAGCAATTATATTATGCAACGGACGATTTCTGATGTTTACGTCTATAATTCTTCTGAAACCGTTTTAAACCATTCGTTTTGATAATTCCTACGGTCTCCCCACCAGGTAATTCAATCATTTTCACAATATCTAGTTTAAAATATTGGTTACTTTCAATAATGTGTTTGTAGTTTCTAATATAATCATTTTTTTTATAATGGATTGGATATGATGCATACTGTGATTTCATCATATCCAAAACATCGGTCCATTCGTCTTCCATAAATTCATCCATAGTAAAAGAAGATTGAACTAGATATTGTCCGTGGATATTTGGAGAACTTTCCGTAGTTAACCCGTGTAAAGTTGGATTAAACAATTCACAAATAGCGAGACTGTATGCGGCGGTGTCGTTCATATTGGATTATGACTAGTTACTCTGTTAAGATGATAATGTAAATATAACATTATTGTATTTCAATTTTCTCTCTTATTATTATAGAATGAATTCGAATATACGAACACTAATGAAAGATAAAAATGTTCTCAGAATAGTTGCATTTATATCGGTGGTGAATTTATTGGGCTATGTTATGATGAGAGATGTAGACTCTGTAGCGTTTTTTGTTATTATTGGATTTTTAACTACATATTTTAGTAAAAATATGATAGTGGTTTTGTTAGTAGCTATGATTACAACAAATTTTTTAGCGGTTATAAATAAATCTAAATCGTACAAACAACTTGAAGGATTTGGAGGTAAAGGAGCTGGACGAAAGAATAGTAAAAAAGTTCAAGATACTTCATTAAAAGTATCCCCAGCAAGCAATACTATCGACCAAGAAATGTCTACAGGCAATCCAGGAGGTCTAGATGAAGCTGCAACCGTTGAAAAAGCATACGAAAACTTAGATAATATGCTTGGTACAGATGCAATACAGAAAATGAGCTCAGATACACAACAGTTATCCAAAAGACAACAAAACCTTCAAAAACAGATCGAAACTCTTCAGCCCTTACTGCAAAATAGTTTTAGTATGTTAGATAAAATGGGTGGCGCGGAAGGAATAGAAGGTATGTTAGGTAAAGTCACAGGAATGCTCGATCAATTCGGAGGTCTTACACAAAAAATAACAAACAAAAAATAAAAGTCCTAACTCTAATATATAAGAAATATGGCTAAAAAATGTCCTCCTGGTGTATTTTGTATTGAAAATATGAGTTTATTATTGTGTTTAATCTTAGCAATTATCGCCGCTTATGTTTGTTTGAATATAAATAAAAATTATTCAAAAGATATAATCGTACAATCTGAACCAACCACACAGTACGGGATGTATCCTAGACCATCTTCTAGTTTTTCAAACGTATATAATGATGTTCTAATGAACCCAAACGTTCCACCTTTACGCGACAATAGAGTATTCAATAATACCTCAGACCCAAGAGGCATTCCTATAAACATTTCCACTACTGCGGTAGATAGTGATTATAGACAAGTAGGCATATTGACACGCGTGGGTGGACATGAATTGATACTTCCACTTATAGGAAGACCATTAATGGTGGCTAGAGACAAGTGGAACTTTTATACGATGAAAGATTCTAACAGCATGATTAAGTTACCTATCACATTCAAAGGAAAAAGTTGTACGAATGAGTATGGTTGTGACAATTTGTATAATGGAGATAATGTCTACGTGGAAGGATATAATGACTTGTTTAAAGTGACAGTCTATGATACAAAAGTAATGAAATATATTCCGTATTTATAATAATAGTGTTTTATGATGATAACAAATGAACCGTTGCAGCACAAATATCATCTCGGTCCGTCATAACAACTCCTGCATTTCTTATATCGTCTTTCCATATATATACCCAAGGTTGTTGCCATCGTTCAAGTGCTTTGCTAACTAGTTGTGTGGCATCTGTAATAGGTGAACTCACCCACATTCGGTCGGCATTTGTTTCACTCATAACATCCCACAATCCGTCGGAACCACCTACTAGTTTATACGTTTTTCCTTTTACTAGCTTGTATAAAAGGTTATTATCGCAATCTCCACATACGTTGTCGTGTCCGATCACTTGTGTAATTGCTATTTTATCTTTTATAGTTGAACACGTCTTTAGGCTAAAAATGCAATAAGGATTGTTTACCATAGTCATTTGTGTGTCGTTTAATGCTTTGATTTGGTGACTGTGCTGAATGGTATATGAAATATTTTGCGTTTTAAGTCGTTCTTTTTCGCATTCATCCATTACCGAAAAGTTTCGTGTAGACGCCACAAGAAACCCATCTTCATATAATTTAATTAAACTATCCCCACGCCACCACATTTTAACGTCCATCGGTGAAATACAAGCAATACTAATGGATGCTCCAATACCTGCAGTAGATACAAAAGCTTGGTCTATCATTTTTACAATATGGCGCACCGGGTCGATAGTTAGATGAGTGGCAATCGTACATTCGTCTACAATAGATACCCAATCCAATTTTTTCAACCAAGTCACTAAGTCAGGTGTATTTGGTGGGAGAGGTACGTGATGGCGTCCGTGCCCGTCGACAATAATCATCCATATATTTTCACTGTGGGTAATTACATTCGCATAGTCTTGGTTTTTTTCGTTCGGTTCAACTTTGAAACTCGTGTACGGGTTCATCTTGTATAGTATAGGTGCTTTTTTATTTTAGTTGTTTAACTATTTCAATTTTATATAATACCCTACAATATAAAATTGAATTAAATAATATTACAGTTATTAGTATGAATATAATCTCTCTTATTACTCCAAATGGACATTACCAAGTTATCCAAAAAAGACCTTTTGACAATGTGCGAAGAGAAGGGATTGACAAAATTAAAATCTAAAAACAAAGACGAACTAATCGTTCTTCTTCAAAAAGACACTACCAAAGATTTATCCACCACCATAGACATTCAAAACATTAACGGTTTAGATTACTTGAATACCATAACCAATAATAGCGTGGATTTGATTTTGACTGACCCTCCATATATCATATCCAAAAATAGCGGTATGAACGAACATTATAATACTGTGAAATTTAATGAAGATAATGATATTGTAGAAGTTAAAACGCAAGAAGAATGGGAAGAATATAAGAAAGCCACCGGATTAGAAGACGACAGCAAAAAAGAAAAATATATGAAATATGGTTCTATATATGGAAAAAAATATTGTGTAAAAACAGATTATGGAAATTGGGATAGTGAATTTACGATGGAGATGTTAGACCAATTTATATGCGAGTATTATAAAAAATTAAGAAAAGGTGGAACATTAATAATGTTCTTTGATTTGTGGAAAATAACAGAACTGAAAGATTTATTGGAAAAACACAAATTCAAACAAATTAGATTTATTGAGTGGATTAAAACCAATCCTCAACCAAGAAATAGCAAAGTAAATTATCTAACGAATTGTAGAGAGATTGCTTTAATTGGGGTTAAAGATGGAAATCCTACATTCAATAGCTCATATGATAATGGTATATATATGTATCCGTTGCAAGGTGGAAAAAACAGGTTTCATCCAACTCAAAAAAGCTTGGTTTTATTTGAAGACTTGATAAAGAAACACTCAAAAGAAAATGACGTTGTATTAGATACCTTTTTAGGTTCCGGTACTACCGCTATCGCTTGTAAAAATACACAGCGAACCTTCAAAGGTTGCGAAATATCAAAAGAATATTATGATAAAATATTAGAAATATTATGAAACCAAATCCACTATCTCAAAATGGACTTTAAATAAACTCAATAACTTTTCAAAAGACCAACGAAATTTAATGCAGTCACGTCGGTTATGTACTTGAAATTCACCGATGGTAACACCATTTACAACAATAGATGAACTTTCATTCCATTTTTTTTGTTTGATATTATGGGTAAAGGCTACCTCGTAATTCATCCATTCGATCGGTTCTTTCAATCGTACAAATAAAAGTGCGTTGGTGTGTTTGTTATAATATACGATGGGACAATCAAATGTATTCAAAGCATAATGTTGCAGTAAAGTATGTATGTTTGTTTCAATATATTGTTTGATTTGTTCTACTGTATTCAACGTATCTATGTTTAAGAATTCGCAAAATTTTTTTTTGGTTGGTTGTCCTATCACTTGGGGACAAACCTTAGCATTTTTTTTTGTGGTTTTTGCACTCAAATAAAGTTTGTTATCTTCCGCACTTACAAAATCGTATTTACTTCCATTTTTTGCGATGTGTTTTAATGTATGCGGGAAAACCGTTTGAAGTTTATGTAATTTTGATTTTATTTCGGTTGCTTTTTCAACGCTATATTTGTATTTACCATCGTATTCAATACCGTACAACAAGCAAATCGCCATTTCAAACATCTTCCCCAAATCTTCTGTTAACACCTTTTGCGGTTTATTCACAATAGGTTCCACAGCGGGTATATAGTACACGACTACAAGCTTTTTAAGCTTTTTAATGGTATTCATACTAGCATTCAGTTGCGCTCACACCAAAACTAGTGAAAGTATTTCAATTTTTATGTATATACCTTAGTATATTATGTATTAACCTTCTTTAATAAAAAAATGAAATAGAAAGCATTTTAATATAGATAATCATATCACACTATGGCATATAACCACGCAAACGAAACAACCCATAATTCCATGACTGAAGTTGCTATAACCCTCATTAATAATAAACATATACAAAAACAAAAAAGAGACATTTGGGAGACTAGTCCATGGAAATATATTAGTGAACTTGAAAATGATGATGTTGGTGAGGAAATTATTGATGCTTGGTGTAAAAGATCAGGAATTGTTTCAGATATTGATGGTACTAAAACAAAACAAGCAGGTGGCGGAATAGGAGACGGGAAAATCAAGGGGAAAACTTGTGAAATAAAGACTGCTAGACTAGGGAGTTCAGGTAATTCATTTCAACATGAACTAGGTGAAGTGCCGTGGAAAGCTGAGTTTATGATATTCCTGGATATTGCTCCAAAAAAAATCTATATTACTATCTTTAAAAACTTTACACGAGAATTCTATGAAAAATCTGGACGTGATTGCGGTATTAAATGTGAACCATATTTCCCAACAAAGTCTATTACTTGGAGAAAACAAAAAGGAGCATTTAAATTAGATACTAGTATGAATATTAATGAAAAAAATAAATATACATTCATTATTGATGACCCGACTACCGATTATAATAAATTTAAATCTTTCGTAGACGAGATTATTCAATAAATTTATCAGTTATTTGTGATGATCGAATATTATATGCTGAATTTGTAGATAGAAATGCTACTTCAGACCAATCGATACTTTTAAATTTGGTTAAGTTATCTTCTTTATCTTTATTAAATACAATACCATACCCCTTTTTTCTAGGTAGATTATCAAAACAATCGTAATATTTCATATTTTCTTTACCAAAACATGTAGAAGGTATATAAGCATCACATTTATAAAACATTTTTTTATTTCGGGTTGTTGAAGAAGTTCCTCCATCCGATAGAGAATAAATTTTTATAGTATTATTTTCTTTTTTATTTATTACATAACTATCATTTTTGTGAAATTTAGACCATGCCTGAAATATACATTGCACACTGATTTTTTTTCCATCCGGTGATTCAAATACACTATCTATTTTCTCACTATGTATTAGGTTTAATCCTACTACTCTTTTTCGCGGTACACCCTTACCATCACTTTCAAATAATTGTGGTAAAATAAAACATACATAATCCGCGAATGTACTAGAATGATTTATAAATTTTAATGCTAATTGACCTCTCAATCCAAATGGAGGATTTCCAATAACAATATATTTTTTACTTTCAATTGGGTTCCAATCAAGATAATCTTGTTGTATTATTTCATTAAATTTTGGTTCAATATCTAACCCAATTCTTTTACCAATAGGTAAGATTTTAAGAAAATATCCATTTCCAGCGGATGGTTCAATAAATGTATAATTTTTTTCTGAATCGTGATATTTTGTTAAAACAGCTTCAACCACAGAATAACAATATTCTGCAGTAGTATTCGGTGTAAAGAACTGGTCCTTTTCTTTATACGTAAATTTAGTGTAGTCGATATCTATTTTAGCTAATTTAAGCATCTCAAAGGTATATGGTTTTGGAACATTTTTTAAATCATACCATCTTTTTACAGTCCCAATTGCAACATTAAGTTCTCTTGCTATATCTGAGTAAGTTTTACTTTCTAAAAGTTTATTAAGAACAATATTCAAATCATACTTTACGGATTTTGAGGTAGGTTCCATAATACTTGTAATTATAATTATAGTTTTATACAACCTTCAATTTTTATTTAAAATTATAATGGTATAAAAATTGAAGGTTGTATAAAGTTTATCGTTATCAAAAGTAAAGATGAATAAACAGGAGCTTCTTGCAAAGTGTAAAACACTTGGTATTAAATGTGTTAGTGGTAAAAATAAACAAGAGTTATTAGATATTCTTACTTTACAACAAGAACTACCATCAAAACCAAAATCACATCCAATCTTTGAAGAATTATTGATTAAAATCCCAAAAGACAAACCCCGAAAAGTATGCAAAAATTGCCACGAACTAGGACACGGTGTATCCAGTACAGTATGTATTTTGAATGTTGATAAAAATGCCAAACTAAAACACAAAATAAAAGAATTTGTGTTGTCTCAAAATTGTTTGTCTGACAAAAGCACAGATGACTTATTTACCGATTTATGTGAAACCTTAGATATTACCCCTAACATGTGCAAGTCTTTGTATAACGAGATTCCAATTTGTGAGCTTTTAGACAGAGAGATAAATTTATCCGAATATATGGACCGTTTGTTAACTAAACCGTGCCAACAATGTAATAAACCGTTAAGAGCAATCCATTCGAATTCGAATCGTATATGGAAAGGACAAGAGATTTGCGATTCGTGTTGGTTTACATACGCAGAGGAGCGTGATGCGACGTGGACACTCGTAAAACAATATAGACCGATTATGTGTGTGATTTGTAACGCAATTCAGAAAAACATCGGTGAGAGATTTCATTACGACCATGTAAATATGTTTGATAAAAAAGATAGTATATGTACTATGGTAAACGAAGGTATTCCTATAGAGGACATTTATGCCGAAATAGACAAATGTCAAATATTGTGTCTATCATGTCATCATATAGTCACAGACATAGAAAATAAACTGGGGTTTACTAGAATAAAACAACATTTGACTAGAAGTTTAAACCAAGGCGACCTCACGGAGGAAGAATATGCTACCCAATCAAACCAGTATCAAAGCATGTATGAAAAGAAAATGAAAGACATTTATCATAATATGATTGATTACTATACCAACGCTTGATTCGCTAATTTGTCTGCAAAATCATTTCCATGTGAATGAATATCTGTATTGTTTGTATGTGCTCTAATATGGATTAATTGAATGTTCTTCACATTTTTATACGTTTCATATGCTTTTTTCACTAATTCTTTATTGGGTATATCTACCGTCCAATATTGTTTACTACATTTCGCACCGTAATGGCTAGCACACTTTATCGCATATTCCGAGTCAGTCACGATGGCAATTTGCTTACCATTATCTACGTCACGTTTCACTATATAGTACGCGTATATGATTGCCATTAATTCTGCTACGTTGTTTGTTTGTTTGCCTTCTATTTTTTTTGATACATTACGAGAATCATCCATATCAAAAAAAATTCCAATTCCAGCACGTGCATTTGATTTACCGTTGTGGATACACGATCCGTCTGTGTAGACAAAATAATCTGGACGACAACTCAATTGACGTTCTACATACTCGTTATTATCCGTTGTAATTATAGATACTGTCTCTCCTAAAAACTCTTTTGCTTCATCTTTGGTAGAGAAATTTTTGTATTTAGCGTTTTTATACCCTTTTACAGATTGACTACATTCATTCCAAGATAAAAAAATTCCATTTACTCTTCCATTCGCAACAGCATAAAAGCTAATATTGTTTATTAATAATATTACACATTAACATTTAAGTGAGATATAGTATTAATTAATATCTAGCAGATTAGCGGTGGCGTTATTTTGATTATGTGTAACGATAAGTTGTTGTGATAAATAATCAATCGTTGTATTTTTTTGTGATAATTGCTTTTCTAAATTACCCATAATTTTACGTTGATTTTCTACAAGGTCTTGAAGTTCAAGCATTTTGACGTAATGATTGGCTTTATTTTGGTTTAAGGTTTGAAGCCAATTTTGGTGTGTTTTGGTTTTGATATGTGTTGAAAATTTACTAGACGTATTATATCGTTTGTCTTTCCTAGTACCGCATAAACATAGTAATCCATGTTTAATCACAGGTATTTTATCAATATAATTTCCAGTATCGTCTATACTTGGCGTGTATGTATCAGGGGTAAGAGCAATTTCAGATGCCATTATATAGGGTTATAAAAGTAATAATATATTATATATTATAAATCAATTTTTTATTATATAAATATTATGCATATATAATAAAAATGGATCCAGAAGAATTATACGAGCGAAGATATACAACCATTCTTGAATATGTATCCATATTTAATGCGTTGGAAGACATGGATAATGATAATCCGTGCAAAATGGGAATACGCGACGGGAAATTATATTCTTGTTGGAATTTTGGACAAGGAATTCAACGAAATTTTTACGGACAGTCTAGAAAAACGTTTATAGATTTTGTGGAAAATACCATACTTAATTTAGAAACGATTGTAAATATATGTATATCTGGTTACGGTCAATTAGATACAAAATTAATGCATAAATATAGTGCATTATTTCTATGGATACAAAGTAAAATATTTTTATGGATGGAAAAAATAGATGCTATATCAACGTTCTACACAAAAGACAAATGGACGATATCGAGATTTTCAGTAGTATTAAAATTATGTAATGATTTGATGTTTAAATTAGATGATTTTGTTACTGTACCAGAAGTAATATAATATATTTTAGCTTTTATTTATATTTGTAGTAAGACTATTCAGACCAGTTTCTACGTTGACTCCTGCGTTGCCATTTATACTAAAATTTGCATTTTTGGGTATAACCACTTTAATATTTACTTCTACATCACCGTTATCACGTTGTGTTGTGGTAGATTTTGTGCTTACATCTGACGCATTCGGTACAGACCCATTTTGAGACCACTGAGTTGGCACAGGCGGTGGCTCTAGTGGTTTTTGCGGACGTTGCTGTATCGGGGGCGCATTAGTTCCTGATGCATTCGGATCTTGTGCATTATAATTATTATTCATATCACTACCACTATTCATAACACTATCAATGTCTATGGTATTTGATGTATTTGCCGGTTTTGCATTCGGATCTTGTGCATTAGAATTATTATTCATATCACTACCACTATTCATAACACTATCAATGTCTATGGTATTTGATGTATTTGCCGGTTTTGCACTCGGTCCTTGCGGCGGGTTTTCTGTTACTGGCGTTGCTGCTGGCGTTGCTACTGGCGTTGCTACTGGCGTTGCTACTGGCGTTTCTGCTGGCGTTGCTGCTGACGTTGCTGCTGGCGTTGCTGCTGGCGTTGCGTCGGCGGAATTTTCCGGGTCGGTTAAACCTCCTAATGTATTGGTTGATGCTATAGAACTTCCAGGTATACTCGTATTTGTTGCTGATGAGCTCCCTGAACTTCTATCTGTATCGTCAGATTCGATGCTGGCGGTCATAGCTGCTGGCGTTGCTGCTGGCGTTGCTACTGGCGTTGCTGCTGGCGTTGCTGCTGGCGTTGCTGCTGGCGTTGATACTGGCGTTGCTGCTGGCGTTGCTGCTGGCGTTGCGTCGGCGGAGTTTTCCGGGTCGGTTAAACCTCCTAATGTATTGGTTGATGCTATAGAACTTCCAGGTATACTCGTATTTGTTGCTGATGAGCTCCCTGAACTTCTATCTGTATCGTCAGATTCGATGCTGGCGGTCATAGCGCTATCGTCTGAACTTACTGTTGAGTTACTTCCATCTTCAGAAGCTCCAGCAGTTTCATATTGAGAAATACCAGAGCTATCGGAGTTTCTCGGTACTGCCGCGGATGTGGTTGTGGATGCTGCAGCGGGTGTGGCTGTGGATACTGTCGCGGGTGTGGTTGGGCTAACCATTTCAAGATTTCCTGAGGGGTCTGTTGGTGCAGCTTCTGCTGATGCATTAGGGCTATTTGAGTTTCCCCGTCCTGTCGCGCTTGTGGTTGTTGCTGTTGATGCATTAGAGCTACCTGAGTTTTCCGTTGTGTCAACCATTTCAACAGTCCCTGAGGGTTCTGTAGGTGCAGGTGCACCACCGGCGGTTATGGATACTTCTTTACTGTTATTTTTATGTTTTTCAAATTCTTCATCATTTATCGAATACAACGTAAACGGAAACGAATCTTCAACCATATACGTTTTTTCATTTTTCAATATGCTTACACCGTGTGAATTAAAAGAGAGTGCTTTTGATTTTTCTTGAATAGTTTTAGTAACACGATTTAATATGTCGGTCTGATTTTTATAAAACGCCATCACATTTTCTTTTTTGGATTCATCCTCTAGATTATATATTTCTTTATTCTGTATATCTATTAATCCTCCTGGACTTACATAGAGAGAAATAACTTTTTCTAAAGTATTGATTCTATAAACTGCAGTATCCAAGACGTTTTTAAATTCTGCGAATTCTTCGTCGGACGGTCTAAGCTTAATATCGGTAATTTTATCCATAACGGTGGTAAATGCCTCGTCTAAATAACTCTCTTGAGTTAAAATGATTATTTCAAACGTAGCATCCATCCCCGCTCCACAACCAAATTTATTAAAACGTTTCATAGCAATATCATCTTTAATATGTTGTTTAAATAAGTCGGAAAAGTTTTTACCAAGAGGATTGTTAACTATAGTGTTACTAGGGTTTAGCGTATTATGTATAGAAATTATAATTTTCTCTCTATCGACAATATCTTTTAATTGTGCTTCAAATGTAGTCATCGTTGTGGAGGCCGGAATAAACAAAGAAAACACATTTTCGGTTAGTTTTTGTAGGATATTTTTCTTTGATTTGGATGTTTCTGTAACGATCTTTTTGATGCCTTTATTTATTGTGCGGTCCATAATATCATTTATTTGTTGTTCTGTTGCTGTTCCGGTCAGTATAGGTTCTCCTGCAGGAGACATTAATTCATCCACATATTGGTTGATAGAATCAATATACTCATTTATTATTTCATCCGCCATTTTGTCATTTGTATCTACAACAACCCTTGCTCCTCCTCGTTTTAATGTTTTATATCTAAGATTTTTCATTTTCCGTCTGCGACGACTTCTTTCATTTATATCTGAATTAGTATTATGAATGGTTGGATTATTCTTGACGCTTTGATTACCACCATTAAGAATTTTATATATACGACTACGAGAAATTTTCATCTATATTATTATAATTACATTATTTATTTATGTAGTTATAATAATGACCTCTATTAAATGTTCTAACGCTACCGCTCCTATAAATATTGTAAGTAATTTGGCGGATACATGTGACTTAAAGTGTAATTATTCTAAAAATTATACGAATACATCAGTTAATGCAGAAAATAAAGGAGAATATATACGATATACTTTTGATACCTCAAATACTCCTCCTGTTACTTTTAATGCAGAACAATATAACGTTAGTGATATGAAATTATATCAACCATCGCTTCATACATATGGCGGTGTAAAATGTGACGCTGAGGTTATCATCACACATACAAATCTAACCCAAAATGCTACTTTAGTTGTTAGTGTACCTATTCTAGCAACAGGCACATCTGAAGGTGTAATGGATAGTTTGATAACCCAAGTGGCTACACGTGCTAATTCAGATGGTGGTAAAACAACCGTTGGAATACCTACATTTACATTATCTAATATTGTTCCATCTGCGCCTTTTTATAACTATGTGGGTACATTACCTGTATTTCCGTGCACTAGTGGTGCAGATTATATTGTGTTTGACAAACCAAGTGCTATAAACATTATGAGCGCTACATTACTTGAACTGAAAAAAATTATTACATCAAATACTTATGTTACCCATACAAATTCAAATGGACTTTTTTATAATGCAAATGGACCATCCTCTGGTACAAGTGCTGATGGTGATGACATATATATAGAATGTAATCCTACTGGTGCTGACGGTAGCGTACTTGTTTCACAAGGTACTAGCACTAGTAGTGACATAAATACAGATAGTATAATATCCTTTTTTAAAAGTCCTTGGGTAACTGGGACATTAGGTGCAATAATATTATTCATACTATTATATTTGTTTTCTAAATTTTTTAGCAGAATAACCTCTACTACACAAGTTCCAGCATCTTCGTCCGCGTCTCGACCTCTACCCGTAAGAGCGTTGTAATGCATAACGCAGAAATTAAACTATACAACCCCTTGATAATCAATCGGGGCTGCATCATTTAATTTATCTAGTACTGGTTTATATGTTGCTTGTGCTGTATCTGGTGACCTAACAATAGGAGCCATATCTGCTATTACTTGTTCTTCTAAAGTTTTCGGATTGTCGTTGTAAGATTGTAGGGTTTGCATTTTAATCTCCTCTGCTCCATCGGTATATTTATATGAACTACCTGTTACATTACCAGAACGCTGAATAAGGGTATATCCTGCTAATACGGCAAGGATACCCGCTATAGGCCCTGCAGCAAACATCGTTAAGGCTACAAAAATCACTACCAATTTCCCGGTTGAGGTGTCTACAAACTCCGCTATAGATTTTGGCGTTTCAATATTGAATAAAATATAAACTACAAACAATACATCCAGAACGAGAGAGTGTGATTTCTCCGATTTCATTAATTTTCTTAGGGAGTCCATTATATCATAATCATATATTTTTTAATATAACTAACAAAATTGAAATTAAAAAAATATACATTCCTTATTGCATACAACAATCCGCGCTAGTTATGGAAGCTAGCTATATCGGCAAAAGAGGATACACCATTTACAAAGAATGTCTTTCTCTATCTGACCAGAAATTTATTAGACAATCCTTAACGGTTTCTCCTTATATACCTATGTCACCAGCACAATCACCCTCTTACCCTGTTTTCTTAGAAAATCCCAGTAAATTTTATATTCCGAGATATTTTGGTATAGAACATTTTGGTGAACCAGATGCATATCATATACCTTCTGGGGTAGAAGTACATATGCAGTTTATTGGGGGATTACGCGATTATCAAGAACCAATTATTGATGCTTATATGGCATCTATCGATAAAATCAAAGGCGGTGGCGGATTATTGGATATACCTTGTGGTTGGGGTAAAACCGCTATGTCTCTCTACATTATGTCCGTTCTAAAAGTAAAAACACTTGTTATCGTACACAAAGGATTTCTTCTAAATCAGTGGGAAGAGAGAATCGCAGAGTTTATTCCAACCGCTAAAGTGGGTAAAATACAAGGAGAAATTATTGATATTGAAGGAAAAGATATAGTAATCGGAATGTTACAATCTTTATCTATGAAAACATATTCCATCGATACCTTTAAGGATTTTGGTCTTACCGTCGTAGATGAATGTCATCACATATCTTCTGAAGTATTTAGCAAATCCCTTAATGTTATTGTTACAAAATATACTCTAGGACTTAGCGCTACTATGAAAAGAAAAGACGGATTAAGTAATGTATTTAAAATGTTTTTAGGACCTATTGTGTATTCCGCGGAACGCACACAAGAAGACAACGTATTGGTAAAAACATTACAATATAATTCTAACGATAGTGATTTCGAAGCAGTTGTGTTAGACTATAGGGGAAATCCACAATATAGTACTATGATTACCAAATTGTGTTCTTACAACGACAGAACAGAATTTATTTTGAAAGTGATGCAAAAAGAATTGGAAGAACAACCAGACCAACAAATAATGATATTAGGTCAAAATAAGAGCATCTTAGATTATATATATAAAGCAGTTAGTCATCGAAATATTGCTAGCGTAGGTTATTATATTGGAGGTATGAAAGAACAACAACTCAAACTAAGTGAAACCAAAAAAATTATCGTTGCTACATATGCTATGGCTGCAGAAGGATTAGATATCAAAACACTTACTACTCTTATTCTAGCTACACCTAGAACAGACGTAGTTCAAGCGGTAGGGCGCATTTTACGCGTGAAACGAGAGCGCCCTTTAGTAGTAGATATTTTGGATACTCACGAAGTATTTCAACGCCAATATAAAAAACGATTAGCATTTTATCGTAAAAATAACTACACCATTATGCATAGCGACAACAAGAAGTATTTTAATAATGAGTGGATGGATACCTCTAGTAAATCAAAACAAAAAAATGAAAAAAGCAAATCTAAATGTCTAATTTCTATTTCTGTATAATTGCATATCTATGTAACGCTTGGTTATTGGTTAAAAAAATCATCGGATGGAGTACCGCTTGAATCAATTAGTAGATTTCCATCGATGTCAGTTTTATCGTTGAAATACGATTCTAGAGAAGTACCACTAAACATATTTGTCATAATATCATTACTTATTGTGGGTTTCCACACACGGATACTGTCTGGATTTTCTCCGTTATTAAATACTGATGCGTCAAGGAACATATCAATCATACCTTCTTTATAATTAATGCTATCATTTACATTAGAAACATCCCAGGTACTCAGGTCTTGATTGAATGTACTTGCACCACTAAACATCTTGCTCATAGAATTTACATTTCCGGTTTTCCATGCACTTATATCTTCATTGAACAAACTGACCTTATCGAACATTTGATACATACTAGTAACCTTATCGGTTTTCCATTTTGAAAGACCTGTCCCTTTAAAGTTTATTGCACCTAGGAATGCACTTTCCATACTAGTGACATTAGTTGTATCCCAGGTTCCTAGGTTAATATCTCCATTTTCACTTTCACCTACAAACGCGTCTGCACCTTGGAACATTGTATAAATGTCTGTAACTGCACTTGTGTCCCATTTACCTATATTATATCCTTGGAACGAATGACTAGCGAAAAACATAGCACTCATAGATGTTACGTTTGAGGTATCCCAACTACTTATATCCTGATTAAACGCAGATGCACTATGAAACATGTAATTCATATATGTTACGTTTGAGGTATCCCAACTACTTATATCCTGATTAAACGCAGATGCACTATAAAACATAGTACTCATAGATGTTACGTTTGAGGTATCCCAACTACTTATATCCTGATTAAACGCAGATGCACTATAAAACATCCGAGTCATAGATGTTACGTTTGAGGTATCCCAATTACTGATATCTTCATTAAAACTATATTGATCCTCAAACAAATTAATCATATCGGTTACTTGAGAGGTATCCCAATTACTAATATCCATTACTTGTGCGGAGGTTGTTCCTGGATTATTAGTTAAAAAAGTATTCATCGAGTTGGTGCCTGGACCTGCAAGATACGCGTTCAACGCGGCGTTGATATTAGTATCGAGAGCTTTAAAAGTACCTATAAAAAAATCACCGGTTGGAGTACCATTACTTGACATTAGTGCGGTGCTATCACCGTAAGCATCAAATAATATTGTGTCTTGAAACATTGCCGTCGCTTTGTTACCATAGTCGCTAATTAAAGGTTCCCACCATCGAATATCTGATACATTATCACCATTATTAAATTTTGACGCACCATTAAACATATAACTCATATTCGTTACACTTGAGGTATCCCATCTACTTATGTCTATATTAAATAATATTGCACCCGAAAACATATTTGACATATCAGTTACACTTGAGGTATTCCAGTTGCTTATATCAGAAACAAATGAGGTTGCATCACTAAACATATAACTCATATTCGTTACACTTGAGGTATCCCAATAACCTATATTTGAGTTAACTTTTGTATTAGAAAACAAATTATTCATTTTTGTTACTTTAGAAGTGTCCCATGTAGTCATTTTTTTTATATCATTCACCAAACAGTTTGCACCGTCTGCTATGATTTCTAACTGTGCTTCATCTACAGGATACGCAACACATAACGCGTTTACTGCTTGACCTATATTATCATCGGTTGCTATAAAAGTATTAAAAAAATATGCAGAGGGGGTACCATCAGAGGAAATTAAAGGGTTATTGTCTATTCCATTTTTATTACTATAAATATTTTCTATCGGAGTTGCAGTCCCAGTTGCGTTTCCAAACATTTCAGTTAATACTGTCTCGGAGTTTATCGTCCAATTCCGAATGATTTTATTAAAAGTTGTTGCCTCAAAAAACATATTACTCACGTTAGTAACATTAGAAACATCCCAATTACTTATATCCTGATTAAATGCATGATTATAATTAAACATCGCACCCATGTTAGTAACATTAGAAACATCCCAATCGTGTATACTATTATTGAATGATATTGCATTAAACATACTACCCATATCGGTTACGTTGGACACATCCCAATATTTATCTCCGGATGTTGTAGTGAAGGTGTTTATGGGTGTTTTAAAGTCAGTAGCATTATGGAACATACTATTCACGTTGGTAACACTAGAGGTATTCCATTCGCTTATAACCCCATTAAATACAACCGCTTCAAAAAACATATAACTCATATCTGTTACTTTGCTTGTATCCCAGCTATTTAGAGTATCAACCGTAAATTTCTTTGCATACCTAAACATATAACTCATATTCGTTACTTTGCTTGTATCCCAGCTATTTAGATTTTCACAATTGAAATTATATGCGTAATCGAACATATGATTCATATTCGTTACTTTGCTCGTGTCCCAATAACCAATAGTAATAGTGTTTATGTTAACTGCCCCATTAAACATGTAACTCATATCTGTTACGTTTGTAGTTTTCCAACTACTTAAGTCATAACTAAATGATGTGGCATTTTGAAACATACCACTCATATCAGTTACATTAGAGGTATCCCAGTTGCTTATATCTTGTTCGTCTGTTCCGGTAAAGGTTGTTTGTGCGTAAAACAATTTACTCATATCGGTTACTTGAGAGGTATCCCAATTACTAATATCCATTACTTGTGCGGAGGTTGTTCCTGGATTATTAGTTAAAAAAGTATTCATCGTGGCGTTATCACCAAAATATGCACCTACTGCGCTATATATATTATTATCAGTTGCTACAAACGTATCAAAGAATACATCGGATGGAGTACCATCACTTGAAATTAGTGGTGTACCGTCCGAACCATTCTCATTGTCAAAATAACTTTGTAGTGGTGTGGACTCGAACATCTCGGGATTTGGGCCTGTAGGATTCCAGACACGAATACCTTTTGGATTACCACCATTATCAAATAAAGTTGCACCTGTAAACATATTATTCATACTTGTTACATTAGACGTGTCCCATACACTTAGGTCTTGATTAAACGCAGTTGCACCATTGAACATATTATTCATATCGGTTACATTTCCCACATCAAATGTACTTATATCATGAACAAATGAATATGCTCCAAAAAACATATTACTCATATTCGTAACATTTGAGGTATCCCACGTGCTTATATCTTTATTAAATAATGATGCATCCCGGAAAAGACCTTGCATATTTTGTACATTTCCCACATTCCATCCGCTTAGGTCTTTATTAAAACTAATTGCCGTATTGAAAAGACCTTCCATATTTTGTACATTTCCCACATTCCAACTGTTTAAGTCTTGGTCAAACGCTTCCGCATAATTAAACATTAAATTCATATCGGTTACTTGAGAGGTATCCCAACCACCCAGATCTACATTAAAACTACTTCTATTCATGAACAATTTACTCATATTGGTTACTTGAGAAGTATCCCAATTACTAATATCCATTACTTCTGCATAGGTTGTTCCAGGATAATCAGCTATCAAATTATTCATATCATCAGCATTTCCGAAATATGCATTTACAGCCTGTTGTATATTCGAATCAGTTGGTGCAAAAACACTATCAGATTTTTGTAGGGTTGCGATATCTTGAGTATTTTTTTCGATATCTTGAGTATTTTTTTCGATATCTTGAGTATTTTCATTCATTTGGGTGCTTATACAATTAGATGGCGCACAATATACGTAACAATTACTAGAAGTGTTATTTTTTGATTCTATATATGGAACACCTTTACCGGTGCGTGGGGTTCTATTAAACGTTGACATATTATATGCTAAAAGATTTTTTATTTAAATATAAATTGTGTTTATAAATAAAAATACTCGCGTCTATAATATGTATTAAAACTTATTGAAGTAAGCTTGTAACATCCAATTTGGTAATGTTGGTAAACCAGTCATTATTTGCAATATAGTAGTATTATTTCGAGGTATTCCGTATATCCTTCCGTTGGGTGCTAATACTCCTCCTCGAAAATGATTATTATATGATAGTGATGCAGTTATAGTCGTTAAACTATTATTATCATCCGGATTAATCACTAACACATTCGCGCTATCTTGTGGCATTAGGTAGATTTTTCCGTTGGGTGCTAATACACCTCCTTGGTATTGAGCGCTTCCGGTTATAGTAGTAAGACTGTTAGAATCTGTGTTAATAATTAATATTTTGGAATTTCTCCATGATATACAATATATATTTTCATTTGCAGCTAATACTCCTCCAAACCATCCGCCTCCGCTTGATGATAAATAAATACTTGGAACAGTTATAGTGCTTATACTATCAGGTGAATCTGGATCAATCACTAACACACGTGTAGCTTCCTCTGGTACTCCATATATTTTCCCATTAGTTCCTAATACCCCTCCTGCCCATTTGTTATTCATCGTTTGTGATGTGCTTGAATCAATATCTACACTACCAACAGTTGCAGCCCCGTTTTCCGGATCAATTATTAATAGATTTTTAGCATTTTGTGGCATTCCAAATATTTTTCCGTTAGGTGCTAATACTCCTCCTAGCCATTTACTCTCATTATCACTATATGAACTTGTTGACAACCCATTTATCGTTATTTCTGTAGTATTTTTTTCTACAGGGTCAATAACCAGCACATTTGAACTACGATATGGTATACAATATATCTTTCCATTAGGTGCTAATGCACCACCACACCACATAGGAATGCCATCCGTGTTATCAATAGTTACAGATATACTTGTTGTATCTACCGTATTGGTTGTTGGGTCAATGATAAGGATATTCGAAGTATTTGAAGGTATTCCATATATTTTTCCATCGGGTGCTAATACTCCACCAAACCATTTCTCACTACTATCGTAGGTGGTCAGACTAGTGGTGTCGGTGGTTTCTTTTGGAATTCCTTGTAATTGATGAGTTAGTACTGTATATTGTGTGCCATCCGCACCTGTATCACCTTTTGCGCCGGTATCTCCATTTGCACCTGTATCTCCATTTGCACCTGTAGGACCATCTGCACCTGTAGGACCATCAGCACCATCAGCACCTGTATCTCCTTTTTGACCATCTGCACCTGTATATCCTTTTTGACCATCTGCACCATCTGCACCTGTATCTCCTTTTTGACCATCTGCACCTGTATCGCCCTTTGCACCTGTATCGCCCTTTGCACCTGTATCGCCCTTTGCACCTGTATCGCCCTTTGCACCTGTATCTCCCTTTGCACCTGTATCTCCTTTTTGACCATCTGCACCATCTGCACCTGTATCTCCTTTTTGACCATCTGCACCTGTATCGCCCTTTGCACCTGTATCGCCCTTTGCACCT
>Ga0306866_1000134_pt1 | contig 29598 bp, 10 predicted proteins | sample AntRauTorckE5432_FD_190450 | JGI IMG/M metagenome (GOLD analysis project Ga0306866, IMG submission 190450) | Saline lake microbial communities from Rauer Islands, Antarctica - Metagenome Torckler E5 #432 (v2) (version 2) | ecosystem: Environmental > Aquatic > Non-marine Saline and Alkaline >...
TAAGAATCACGCTCTAAATACAAGAAATAAGCATCAAAGTATTCAAGATATGCCTTGGCAAAGGCGTCGTGGGCATCAGTAAACTCTTCGTCACTGACAACACGATATTCTTCTGGCTCCTTAGGTGGCGGATGATAGGCGGCAGCCCGCACCCTTGCCATCTTTTCGTCCATTGACTCTTTTGTCATTACTCTACTACGTCTACGTCGTTTGCATACGACGTAAACCCGCCGTCCTTGATAACTCTGAGTATGTGATTTACTCGTCCTATCAGTTCATCCTTGTGCGAGATTAGGAAAATATTCTTTTCACGCTCTCGTCCTATTTTCTTAAGGACTGTGAGCGCGTTTTCAACGCCTGCTGAGTCTAGGCCGCTGTCGATTAGCTCGTCTATAAACAGCAAGTTAACATTCTGATACAAACTCTCCCAAACGTCGCGGAAAGCAAAGCTAAGACCTAGTATAAGCCTGTTTCGCTCGCCACGCGATAAGTTATCAAAGTCTAGGTCCTGGCCTAATTGGGTAATCTCAACACTCAAGTCGTTTTGGAAGGCAACTTGATGCGGCAAACCTAAGCGATCCAAGTAATATGTAAGCCTGTGGTTCAGGTACGCTAGGTTTTGATCAATAATCTTTTTACGGATAAACGAATCTTTGTTTGTAAGCAGTTTAAGCAAGAACTCTTCGTGCTCTTTGACATTTGTCAAGTTGTTGACAGGAGTCCAGTCAATAACCTGCATTGCTTCCTGCTCCAGCTCGTCGATCTGACTTTGGTACGGGTCTTCTTCATGTTGTTTTGAGTCAAGTGCCTGTTGAAGGCCAGCTACGTTGTTTTGATGCTCGTATGCTTCCTTAATTGTGTCGTAGAAAGTAGACGGCTTAGTGTCTAGGTCTCCGATTGCTTCAAGATCTGCTACTACTTTTTTAAATTTGCCAGAAACTTCTTTTTCGTAGGTAGATGCATCCTCGAGTTCCTTAGTTTTCTTGCCAAGGATTTCTTTTTTCTTGTCTGCATGAAGTTCTTGACCACAAGCGTAGCAGGTTGCGTCTTCAAGATCGTCAATATCTTTTTGGACCTTGTCAAGACCTTTTTCTGCTCGTTCAAGAGCATTCTCAAGAGTACTTTTTTCTTTTCTTAGTGCAGTAGCTTGGTTGTCAAGCTCTGACCATTCAGCTAGTCGTTCATGAGCAGTAAGTTCGCCTTCAATATTTAGGTGTTCAAGACGATCAATTCCTTTGTTGAGCTTTTCAATGTCTTGTTTCTTCTTGCTGTTCCATGCTTTCTGTTTAGTGATTAGGCTAGATACAGTTTGCTCAATTTTACTATTAGCTGTTTGAATTGCTTCGATCTTTAGAGTTTCTTCGACAATCTCGGCTTTAACAGCACGAATCTTTTCTTTAAGTGTGTCTGCTTTTTCAGATAGGATAGTGATGCCAAGAAGCTGTTCAATAATAGCTCGCTGGTCATTTGTCCTCATACTAAGAAAAGGTTCTGAGTAGGTGTTTAACGCAACGATGTGCTTGAACATGTCGTGTGTCATGCCAAGCAGATCATTAATGGACTCTTGTGTCTTGCGGCTATCGCCCTGCGACTCGTCGATCAGTTCTTGTTCTTGATCGTTGATATAGAACTTCAAGACGTTTGGCGACCTACCGCGTTCAATGCGATAGTCTTGTCCATCTTTTTCAAAATGCAGAGTAACTAACATGCCTTTCTTGTTGGTCTTATTGATCAAGTTATTACGCTTGATGTTTGTAAGAGCCTGACCGTAAAGTGCATAGCTCAGTCCGTTGATGATAGTTGTCTTGCCTGTGCCGTTCCTTGACCCGTTGTCATCACCGCCTTGGTCTAGGTTTTCGCCTAATACCAGTGTGAGTTTTTCTTTGTTAAAGTCCACAGCTTGCGTTTGGTTTCCTACGCTCATAAAGTTGCGGACCGTTAGGTCTTTAAGTCTTATCATTTATTATAGCTCGTTGTAGATATCTAACAGCAACTTCTTGTCAAAGTTATTGGAGTCAATAGCTGTGATTTCGTTTGAAACGATTTCGTCTACTGACTCAAAGTGTTCAATGTCAATGTCCGTCGATATTTCTTCAATCTGCTTCTGTGGGATGAGAGTGATCTCACGACAGTCGTACTGATTGATGAAAGTTTCTTTGATGAAGCTAGCTTCTTCGTATGAGATAGGAACGTCAATGGTAACTCTCAGATACATCTTTGACTTAATGATATTGTCAGTGTCGTCAAGCAGCTCTGATAATTTGATAGTACGATACTTAGGGGCGTTAGGCCAATCTATGTATTCTGGCTCCTTGTCGTTTTCTTTGTCAATTATCATCATACCTCTAGCGTCGTCCCAAGCATCAGCGTAGTTGTGAGGGAAAGCATTACCGATGTAATGTATCTTACCTCGCTTCTGACGTTTGTGGAAGTGACCACTAAACACATATTCTTGATGCTGAAAGTGATCTGCTTTGAGGTCACCGTGATCAGGCATCTGTACCATTGCGTTCATGTAGAAGCTAGGTAGCTCGAAGTGTCCAAACAGATATTTTGCTTTGATTTTAGACATCTTCTTCCATTCGTCGCCAACTAGCCACGGTACAAGTGCAACATCATCTTTTTCCACAATCTCGTTGACAATTGTCACACCAGGTACGTGCCGACCAAACTCAACAGAGTGGATATCACGTTTGTCCTTGTAGTACAAGTCATGATTGCCAGGAAAGAAGAAAAACTGCTCAAATGATTCGCCAAGTTTTTCTAAAATCCGTAGAGATGATTGCAGGGTAGAGATGTTGATCGTGTTGCGATTGTGGTGGTAATCTCCGCAAAAAATACCTGTTTCGCACCCTGCTTTTTTCGCTTCTTCGATATACCAGTCTATGAATTCTTCACAGTCCTGGTTGTGTACCTTGGAGTTTCCTTTAAGGCCAAGGTGTAAGTCTGTGAAAACAGCGGCTTTTTTAAACATTTTTCCTCCAGTTCGTAAGAGTATACCACACTAAGTTGTTGATGTCAAACGATTTTTATTTTTCTTCGTTGTTACGCTTGAGTTCCGCTTCCCACTGCCCTTCTTGCTGTCGGGTGTAGCTGGGATTCAGATCGTTCATCTCAAGGATGTCATCACGTATTCTTTGGTTGGTCTTCTCAATATTGATAATGCGAACAAAGCTGTTCGTTACTGCGGTGGTGTAGTATGCAAATGGATTTTGAGACTTGCTCTCGTCGAACTGCAAACCAATCTGTGCAAGCTGTAGGATAGCTTGACCTCGCATCTCGTCGTTGTACGTGTAACCACGCACGTTGCCTCTAGTCGCGTACCTGTCACAGAGCTTGAGCCACATCTTAGCAAGCTCGTTTGTAGCCTTGCCTTTTTCTTTGTTAAACTTGCCTGTGTCTACATCGCCCTCCCAATGACTTTTGCCTACTAACTGCAAGTCGCTAGCGTCGTCGAATTTCCAATGCTGGAATGGCGGAAAGCTGAGCTTGACCTTAGTGTCAGCAACTGTTTTAGGTTTACGTTTGCGTCCGGGTGCATCTGGAATATGATCAAACGTCATGATGCGAAAGATCAATTCTTCCTTGGTAATATCTTGAGGGCTTACTTCGCAGTCGGCTTGTTTGACCTTTTCTCCGGCAATCTTCCTACGTTCGTAGTCCTGAGTACTCAGTCGTTTAGCTTTATTTTGCTTGGCCTCTTCGGTAGTGTGGTGGGTGATATCAAAGACTGAATCTAGTATGATATCGTATCTGTGGTATTCTGGTTTTGTAAAACTGCAAAAAGTGTTCTTTGATCTGTGAATCTGCTCCAGTATGTCTTTGTTGTTTAAGTAATTTTTCTTTCTCAAGGTTAGTCTCCAGTAATGTATTTATTATAATGTATGTAGTTAATTTTGTCAACTAAATATATGAAATATAAGGAATTTCGTATGACAACCAATCCAGGTGACAACTTAACACCTAAAGAGCAAGCCCAGGACGAATCGGCGCTGTCCACATTTGGCGGCTTTGCCGAAGATGCGGCAAGCACTGCATTCGAAGATATATCAGAGTCGTTTGGGTTTGCAAAAAAGAAAAGATCGTCACGTTTACTAGACAGTCAAAACACTAGATCAAGCGGCAATGCTCCGGCAAGGTTTAAGGTTGATGATCCGGACTGGCGAGTAAAGATAGGAGTACCGAGTCAGTTTTCAAAATCTGGTTTGTTAAAACCATTGGCCAGCAGCGGCAATGCAATGATTTTTCCTTATACTCCAACAATTATTCTCGGGCATAATGCGAGTTATAACAGCTTACAACCAGTGCATACTAATTATCCTTTCCAGGTATATGAAAACAGTAGTGTCCAAGAAATAGTTATTACTGGAGATTTTACTGTTGAAAATGCACAACAAGGTCAGTACTGGATTGCGGTTATACACTTCCTTAGAAGTATAACAAAGATGTTTTACGGTGGAAGCGACAATAGCGGGCAGCCGCCACCGTTGGTGAAATTGGACGGTTATGGAGACTACGTTTTTAACAAGGTTCCTTGTGTGATTACAAACTTTACAGTGGACATGCCGGCTAACGTTGATTATATTGCTGTTCCGATGCAGGCAGAGAACGTAGGTTCGGACACACCAGGCGGAGCAGGTGGTCAGTTTACACAGAACTCGGGCACAGCTTGGGCACCGTCGAACAGTTTGATAACGGTTACTCTGCATCCAACATACAGCAGAAAGCAAGTGTCACAGTTTAATCTTAACGATTTTGTTAATGGTGACTTTATTGTTAATGGTAGAGGATTTATCTAATGGCAAAGTATGCTTCGTCAAGCCCCTGGTACGAAACAGGTGTCACTTCTTTGGGCAGCTTAGATCTGCTGAGAATACGCCCGGTGCCAGCAGAACCAGATGATCTGCAATACGTAATTGAAACACAGTACACATATCGTCCAGATTTGTTAGCCTACGATTATTACGGTACTCCTAAGTTATGGTGGGTTTTTGCTCAGCGTAACATGGATGTAATCAAAGATCCTGTCTATGACATGATAGCTGGTACTACAATCTATCTTTCAAAGCCGTCAACACTAAAGAAAGTACTAGGAGTATAATATGCAGAGGAACCGCGAAGATCTTGAAAGACACCTTAACGAGCAAAATGGCGGCTCAGAAGATGACGGATTCTTTTCGAATTTTACAGGTCTGTTTAGCGGCAGCGCTGACGATAGCAGTAGCGACATTAGGGTTCTAGACAATCAAGCCGACGGACTTAGAAAAGATAGGACAGCGAGTGTATTCAGTAGCGACACACCGTCGCAGCGAAGGAATGCATCAGCAGCTATCAGCACACCTAATAACGAAGTTCCTAACACAGCGTCTGCGTCTACCAGTACTCCAAACAGTGCATCTTTTTCTCCCAAAGACGAGTCTTCGGCAGACACCGCAATCAAAGAGACACCAAGCAAGTTTCGTGTCAAGTCTAATCAGAGCAGTAATGGTAAGCCAGAAGGTAAAGTTTCTTTCTTAGATAATCCGTTGAGAGAGTATGCATCATTCAACTGCATAATGTCTCTAGGAGCACTAACGTCTCAGAGTCTAAACGACCCAATTAACACCTATCGAAAGAACGGCGCGGATTTTACAATCCTAAAGTCAGGAGGCGGCGGAGTCGACGAGCGAAGAGTAACAACAGCGTTTGATGCTCAACAGTCAGGAAACTTAGAATATTTCATTGACGACTTGCGTATGGAAGCTATTCTCAACCCTAATCAAAGAACAGGCATGAGCACAGCAACTACGTTTTCTTTCAAAGTTATAGAACCGTACAGTCTAGGGTTATTTTTACAGAGCTTGCAGATAGCAGCAGGAAAGGCCGGGTTCCTGAACTACTTAAAAGCACCGTTCTTGTTAGAGCTTGACTTTATTGGGTACGACGATTTTAGCAATTCAGTTCCGATTGATATGTCCTCAAGAAAGATTCCTTTCAAGTTAGTAGACGTAAGATTTGATGTAAACAATGGCGGATCAACATACGAAGTCACATGTGTACCGTGGAACGGCCAGTCTTTAGCTGACGAAGTTCAGCGTATAAAAGAACCTCTCAGTATTAGAGGTGCAACAGTAGCCGATGCACTCACAGTAGGTGAACAGAGCCTTACTGCAATAGTCAACGAAAGGATGCGCGAGCAAGCAGAAAAAGACGGCATTCCAGTACAGGACTATTTCATAGTTAAATTTCCGACAGTTGTAGCTACACAAGGTAACGCCAGTAAAACATCCGCTCCTCCAGGATCTGCAACCTTTAATCCTAACGTACAAAGCGGCAATGCAACAGGCAATGCTGTACCAGACCAGGCTAAGACTACTGTAGGACAACAGGGATCGGTTTCTGATTCTAACATCTATCAATCGTTGATTGGATTTGCAACTTCTGACATCAACAGGATTGGCAACAGTAAAATAGTTAACAGCTTTTCGTCAGGATCTGAGCATCCGTATTCTCAGTCAAGCGATGTATATGATGAAGAAAATAACATTGTTAGAAGAAATGGCATAGAACTTCGTCTTTCTGCAGACGAGCGTGTTTATAAGTTTCCGCAGAATATGACCATTCAGAAGATTATCGAAGAGATGGTTTTGATTAGTAACTACGGCGTAGACCAATTTTCTAAAATAGACAATGAAGGCAAGATCACTTGGTTCAGGATTGAGGTAGAATGCTATGTTTTGGATTCGATTATAACAGAGGATAGAACAGGTTTTCGTCCTAGAGTGTTTGTTTACAATGTAGTTCCTTACAAGGTACATGCTAGTGCCTTTGTACCACCTAACAAAAAAGTTCCAGGCGGCATCGCACTACTAAATCAAGTATCAAAACAATACGATTATATCTACAGCGGCGAAAACGAAGACGTCCTAAGTTTTGATATTAGATTCAATACTGCATTCTTTGAAGCCCTGCAAACAGACCTAGGTAACAAAGTTTCTGGAGAAATACTAAACAGTCGTGATAACGCAACTAAAGAGGACAACAGTGTTGAAGGCACCATTGATACATCGGACGGCGACATACATGGGTCTGGAGCGGCTACCGGCAGAGTTAATAGCACAGGGCAGTCGATAGGTGGCTCGTTTGGTATCAACAGAAAGCAAAGTCTAGCTAAGCAGTTCCATCATATTTTGTTGAATAGTGACGCAGACTTGATCACAGCAGAGATAGAGATATGGGGAGACCCTTACTACATTCCGGATACAGGTACTGGTAATTTCACAGATGAGAACAGTGGAGTAACAGCAACACTAACTAAGAACGGGTCAATAGATTATCAACGCAATGAAGTTGATATATCAATCAACTTTAGAACGCCGGTTGATTATAATAACGATGGACTCTTATCGTTCCAGAAAGATTCGGTAGAAACTGTAGCAGGATTTAGTGGGTTTTACAAGGTAATTGACATAGTTACTTCTATTTCCGGAAACCAGTTTACACAGCGATTAACTCTTGTAAGACGTAAGAACCAGTCAGTTGACGGTGTTAGCAAGGTTCGAGCAGTTGCTGAGCAAGCCAAAGAAGATGGTACTAACGAGTCGCCAACTAACAGCAGTAACGAAGGTGCAAGTAGCTCTGGTTCAGGCAATGCAGCAGGCAATTCACCGACCGGTAGTTCTCCGGTTACTACTGACAACATAGGACGTACTTTCCCTTCAGGAGGAAGAGATCCACGTGTAGACACACCAAATCAGTCAATTGAAGAAAGTCGACAAGATTTAGCGCAAAGAAGTTTAACCAACAGAAGAAACAGTTAATATGGCAAGAGAAACTAGGACAAACGCAGAACTATCGTTAAAAGACCTTGGCTTTACGGGCTCAGGCCCGTTTGAAGCGTTAGTAGTGAGCCATATGGATCCTACCTATATGGGCGGGCTGAAAGTAAATCTGCTGAAGAAAAATTCTGCTGGTATCATAAGCGAAAGAGTAGGCAACACAATTGAAGTACGCTATCTAAGCCCTTTCTATGGTGTTACAAACCTTGAACATGCAAAAGCAAACGAAGGCTACGAAAACACTCAAAAGTCTTATGGTATGTGGTTTGTTCCGCCTGATGCAGGCACTCGAGTTCTTGTAATCTTCGCAGAAGGTGACATTTCAAGAGGCTTTTGGATAGGCTGTGTGCAAGACCAGTATATGAACTTTATGCTGCCTGACAGTCGTGCTAGCACGTCTTACACAACTCAAGGGACTCCTAGTGAACTACGAGGGAAAAAGTTACCTACCGGCGAGTACAACAAAAAGACGCAAACACAAGATACAAATGATCCAACACAGAATGCTAAACCATATAACGATCTGTTTACAGACACTCTGCAGACACAGGGCTTGCTAGACGACGAAAACCGCGGGGTAACATCAAGTTCTGCTCGGCGCGAAGTTCCAAGCTCTGTATTTGGCATCAGCACGCCAGGACCTGTAGATAAACGTGAAGGCGCACCTAAAGGGTTATATGGTGAGAAAGGGTTTAAAGCTGACGTATTTGTAAACAGACTTGGCGGCTTTAGTTTTGTTATGGACGACGGTGACGACAAGTTCCTGCGCAAAGGTTCGCCAGCAGACAGTCCGCCTGAGTATTCGAGTGTGGAGAAAGGTGAAACTGGTGGTGATCGTACTCGTCCTCACAACGAGCTGTTACGCCTAAGAACAAGATCAGGCCATCAAATTATCATGCATAATTCTGAGGATTTGATTTACATAGGTAACGCCCGTGGCACAACGTGGATTGAATTGACGTCTAACGGTAAGATAGATATATACGCTAATGATAGCATAAGTGTGCATTCAGATCAAGATATAAATTTCACCGCAGACAGAGATGTAAACATAGAAGGCGGTCGAAACATCAATATGCGAGCCAGGGGACGTGAAAGCGGCGGTGACATACAAATGGAAAGCAAGAATGATACACACATTCTTGCTGAAAATGATATGAAAGTTGACGTCAAAAACGACCAAGACACTAAAGTAGGCAACGATCACAAACTTACTGTCGGTAACGATTCTGACGTAAAGGTCACCCAAGGGTTATTTAATTCAGCCACAAACATAAACCACAAAGCGTCAGCTAACGTTAACTCGGAAGCAGGCGCGCTATTGAATACACTTGGAGCAACCGGCGTAAACATCGAAAGTGGCTCAGGCCCATTGAACGTGCTATCGGGCGCAATTTTAAATCTTAACGGATCTAGCAATGTTAATATACTAGGACCGTTAGTTGCAATCGACAGCGTAGTATCGTTGTCAGGCGGTGCAGCAGGACCTGCTAGCCCTGCTAGCCCTGCTCAAGATGCAATCGAAGCTCGCGAATTTGAGCCTTTATTAGTACACAATAACAGTCAAGTAATTCCTAGTGATATGTCTGTAACATCTGTGGAATCTATCGTTAAACGCATGCCAGGACACGAGCCGTGGGCACATCACGAAAATCTAAAGCCTATGAGCTTTACTCCTGAGAAGACAGATATAACAGTAGAAGAGAACATAACAGACGTTGATTTAGTAATAACAACAGATACCTTCCGCAAAGCAAACGACGGCCAACAGACTCAATCGTTGCCAGGCGCTCAGTCTGTTACTCCGTTTAATGATCGTGCTGAAACAGGCCTTCCGACAAGAGCTAATCCGAGTACAGTTCCTGACAGTCTGATAGATTTCATTATTGCTAAAGAAGGATTCCGAGCATCGGCTTATTGGGACGTAGAACAGTATACTAATGGTTACGGAACAAAAGCTCGTTCGCCTAACGAAACAATCACGAAGGAAGTTGCACGTTCACGTCTACAATCAGACCTAGCAAGACGAAGGGCATTTGTTACTCAGTACGGGTTGAATAACGGCTACAATTGGAACGAAGATCAAGTGGATTCACTTACGTCGTTTGCATATAACCTAGGCACCGGATCACTGAGTCAGCTAACAAACAACGGCACTAGGTCTAACAGAGAAATTGCTGACAAGATTCCTCTGTACAACAAAGCAGATGGACAGACACTTACAGGTCTAGTTTCACGTCGTAACGAAGAAGCTGATTGGTTTAGACAGGCCACTGTGTAAGAGGTAAATACAGCTATGAGCACATTAGAAAAAAATCTCTATAAACGAGTGCAATCAGAGCAAGATCAAGCTCCTCGCAGACCGCAGCCTGCCTCAATTTACCGCGGTATTTCCACAGTTAATCCTTCAAATGACGGATTTCGTCTGTACGATCTTGCTATAATTAAACAAGATATTATCAACCACTTCTACATTCGTCAAGGCGAAAAATTAGAGAACCCTGAGTTTGGTACAATCATCTGGGACGTTCTTTTTGATCCGCTTACTGACAACCTCAAAGAAGCAATCGTTAACAACATCGAAGACATTGTTAACTCCGACCCTCGAGTTGCTGTTGAAGACGTGATCGTTGACACGTATTTTAACGGTCTACAGATTGAATGTATTCTAACGTTTCTTGACTACGGAATCTCTGAGCAGCTTAAATTGCAGTTTGACAGAGAGAACGGACTGTTAGCATAAATTATATACGCACTTTTCTCTTTCAAATAAATACTAACACAATAGAGGATAGTACATGTCAGCCACTGATAGACAAAACCGTTTACTAGTAGCGGAAGACTGGAAACGAGTTTACCAAACATTCCGTAACGCAGATTTTCAAAGTTATGATTTTGACAATCTAAGACGCACAATGATTTCGTATTTGCGTGAAAATTACCCTGAGGACTTTAACGATTACATCGAGTCTTCAGAGTATCTTGCGCTGATCGATCTGATTGCGTATCTAGGCCAAAACCTAGCATTTCGAATCGACCTAAATGCTCGTGAAAACTTTCTTGAGCTTGCAGAACGCAGAGAAAGCGTATTGCGTTTGGCTCGTCTAATAAGTTACAATCCAAGCAGAAACCAAGCAGCAAACGGCCTTCTAAAGTTTACGTCTATCAGAACTTCAGAAGATGTGTTTGACTCAAACGGTGTAAACTTGAAAGGACAGACTATTCGCTGGAATGACAATACCAACGCTAATTGGTTTGAACAATTTATTAAGATCATGAACACTGCACTTCCTCTAAATAGTGTGTTTGGTCGTCCTGTAAAGCGTGATAATGTTGCAGGCGTTCCTACTGAGCAATATCGTTTTAATGCGTTGAACACAACTGTTCCGGTTTACAGTTTTCAAAAGAACGTAGAAGGCAAGGCAACTTCCTTTCAGATTGTTTCTACAGATGTGTCTGACGGAAACATTGCAGAAGAACCACCTCTAGTTGGCAACAGTTTTGCTTATTTGTACAGAGACGACGGCCAAGGCCCCGGAAGTACAAACACCGGTTTCTTTGCGCACTTCCGCCAGGGCAACCTTGACAACGGACAATTTTCTATTACACAGCCTGTTGCTAACCAAGCAGTAGCAGTTGACAGCGTAAACATTAACGACTCAGACGTTTGGTTGTACTCTCTTGATGCAAACGGTAACGAACAAGAGCTGTGGACAAAAGTTGATTCAGTGGAAGGCAACAACGTCATCTATAACAGCATTAGCCGAAATGTTAGAAACGTATACAGCGTGCTAACTCGTGCCGACGACAGAATAAATCTAGTGTTCGCAGATGGAGTATTTGGAAATCTGCCAAAAGGCAACTTTAGAACTTACTACAGAGTTAGTGATAACCGCAGAATGGTTATTACTCCGGCAGCACTGTCTGGTATTAGTTTTACTATACCTTACCTAAGTAAAGCAGGAAAACAAGAAGAAATAACGGTTACTGTAGCACTACAAAATACTGTAACAAATAGTTCTACTACAGAGTCTAGCGACAGTATTAAGAACAATGCTCCTGCTACTTACTATACTCAAAATAGAATGGTTACAGGTGAAGACTACAACGTTGCGCCTTTGGCAATCAGTCAAGACATAGTTAAAGTTAAAAGTGTTAACCGAACATCAAGCGGTATATCACGTTACTTCGACTTAATTGATGCAACAGGGAAATACAGCACTACAAACTTATTCGGAACCGACGGTGTAGTCTATAAACAGCCTATAGAAAAGTCAACGTCTTTCTCGTTTACAACACAAACAGACATCGAAGGTGCTATTATTAATGTAATAGAACCTATTCTTGAAGACAAGAGAACAGAGCAATTTTACTTCGATAACTTCTTTAAGATAAATGCAACTGATTTAAACGTATTCTGGTTATCGGAAACAAAAGATACAAACACTTACACTGGATTTTTAGGTAATAACGCAGAAGACGAATTAGATAATCCTTTGGTTTTAGGTTCTTTTACTACTAATAGTCTGCGTTTTGTAACGCCTAATAGTCTACTAAAGTTTGTAGCACCAGACGGTTCTTGCTTTGATAAGAATAACGTGATACAGCCAAGATTGCCTACTAAATTAGGCGATAAAACCTACTTATGGACTAAAGTTGTAAACATATCGGGTAACGGCGTTGAGCCAACCCTAACTGAAAACTCAGGCGCGATATCTCTAAGCGACGATATTCCAGATAGAGCACAGTTGACTAGAATTATTCCTAAGATTGCTTCTTCATTAACTGATGATGTAAAGCGTCAAATAGTTGATCAAACATTTGCGTTTAATAACTACGGCTTGCGTTTTGATGCAGAAGCAGGCGAGTGGAGACTAATAACTGCTTCTAACTTGAACGCTAGAGCAGAATTTAATACAGGCTTTGCCGGCGATACAAGCGGCCAAGGACTAGATGCTAGTTGGTTAGTAAAGTTCGAAACAACCGGTGAAAGATATCGTGTGACATATCGAGGTCAACGATATGTGTATGAAAGTGACGAAGAAATACGTTTCTTTTACGATTCTACAGATAGAATATTTGACAGTAGAACAGGAAGAATAATCAAAGACAAAATATCGGTTCTAAGTATTAACACTCAGCCTGATAGTACCTCACCGTTTACATATAACATTGATTGGGAAATTCTTGAAGAGTTCAGAGACGCAGAAGGTTATGCAGATACTTCAAAAATTGAATTAACTTTTGCCGATAGAGATAACGATGGTGTTGTTGATGATCCGGAATTGTTTGATGTGATTGTGGCACCGAGCAACATTACTTCTGACAACTTAGAAGATAAGATAATTGTACAAGAAAAGTATACAACATCTGCAGGAACAGAAGACTTTAGGTACGTCGATGCTGCTGAGCTAGGTATTGAGTTAGTATCAACCGAAGCAGAGCTGTCAGCGCCGAGCACATATCAAGACGGTGCACTTTCTTATATCAGAAACAAGAATATCTTTAAAGAGTTCGACGAGACAACACTGACCTGGAATGTTACTAGTGATTTTAGAGCGTATGTAGGCAGAGATAAACTGAAGTTCCAATACTTACATACAGCAGATTCTAACAATAGAATTGATCCAAGCGCCAGTAACATTATGGATACATACTTACTAACAAGAGGATATGATAGAGAATATCGCTTATTCTTAGACAATCAGCTGGAGCAACGACCTTTACCACCGAGTTCAGATCAGCTATTTAGGTCATTCGGTAGTTCGCTGAATCAGATAAAGTCAATAAGCGACGAAGTAATTTATCATCCGGTTAAGTACAAAGTACTATTTGGATCAAAGGCAAACGAAGACTTGCAGACAACATTTAAAGCAGTTAAAAACCCAGACCAAGTGCTTAATGACAGCGACATTAAGTCAAGAATTGTCAGTCTGATTAATCAATATTTTGCTTTAGAAAATTGGGACTTTGGAGATACATTCTATTTCCAAGAACTAGCAACATTTGTAATGAATAGAATGGCACCAGACTTGGTTACGTTTATTATTGTTCCGAATCAGCTAGAACAAGCATTTGGTAGCCTGTTCGAAATAAGATCAGAGCCAGACGAAATTTTTATCAGCGGCGCAAATGTTACTGACGTTGAAATAATCGACGAAATTACAGCAACACGGTTGAATGCCAATGGTAAAGTAGTAACAACTTCAGACCTGTCAACTGGAAGAGATATACAGTCTTCGCCAGCAGCAGGCATAACAAACAGTTCCGGAGGAATTAGCTTCTAATGCCAATTAACGATCAAAACAGTTATCCATTACCAGCAGAAGGTAACGACAACAAAAGAAGAAGCGCCGAACTACTGCCTAGATATTTTAGAACTCAGGCAAACAAAAAGATTTTAGGCAGCACTTTAGATCAACTTGTACAACCAGGTGTTGCCGAAAAAGTATCTGGTTACTACGGTCGTCAGACTGCAAAGGCATTCCAGCCTGGCGACACTTATATTGAAGAAGTAAGCAAACAGCGTCAGGATCGTCAGCTAGAGCCAGCAACTGTCTTTAAAGACGAGCTAGGCAACGTAGACTTCTATAAAGACTACACTGACTTTATAAATCAGATTTCTGCGTTTGGTGGAAATGTCAACAACCAAAGTTTGTTGAACACACAAGAATATTATGCATGGAATCCTAACGTAAACTGGGACAAGCTCGCAAACTTCCGTGAGTACTACTGGTTGCCAAACGGCCCACAAACAGTCGGCGTAGCTGGACAAGCTCGCGAAGTTACCAGTACATTTAAGGTTACTGTAGAAAACCAGGGCGACAACACTGTTTATAACTTTTCTAGCAGACTTGCAGGAAATCCCACTCTTACTTTGTATAGAGGACAGACCTACAGATTTGAAATCGATACACCAAACTATCCGTTTGCGTTTGTTGTAAACAGAAGTTACACTATACCTGATCCAGACGAAGACAGCGAGAACATTTCAAGTCTTTATGTTAACAACCAGACGTTCTTCGATATTGATGGCAACGAAATAGATCCACAATATATTGAAGAAGGTGTCATTGAATTCACAGTTCCGATTGAAGCACCTGACGAACTGTACTATCTCAGCGAAAGTAATATCAATACCAGCGGGTTTATCAAGGTATTCAACATCGAAGAAAATACCGCTATTAACGTTGAAGAAGAAATATTAGGCAAAGCAGCGTATACCAGCAGTAATGGTGTTGAGTTTACTAATGGCTTAAAAGTAACATTCAAAGGCGAAGTTACTCCTAGAATATATGCACAAGGCGAATGGTATGTTGAAGGAGTAGGGACCAGCATCACTTTGGTTAACGAAAGTGATTTAGTTATCCCAGCAGCATATTCAGATGATGTACTAGTGCCATGGGGTTCTGGTCCGTTTGACAGAGAGCCGTTTGCAAATGCCAGCAGTTTTGCAGGTGAAAAAGATTACATCGTAGTCAACAGAGCTAGCCCAGATAGAAACGCATGGAGCCGTTATAACAGATGGTTCCATTCTAGCGTTGTTGAAGCAAGTGCAGCATACAATAACAGCATTGTTGATCTTAACTTAGATGCGCGAGCCACTCGTCCTATTATTGAATTTGACCCTGGCCTACGTCTTTTTAACTACGGTACACAAGCTAAGGCTGATATTGACCTTATTGATAACTTTACAAAAGATGTGTTTTCGGACGTTGAAGGAAAACTAGGTTACAACGTAGACCAAACTCAGCTAGTTGAAGGCATGAGAGTATTGTTTACTGCTGACACTGACAGCAGAGTAAATGACAAGATCTATCGAGTGACTTTCCTTGACGTAAACAACAACAGACAAATATCACTAAGAGAAGAACCAAACACGTTGCCACAAGAAGGCGAAGTTGTCTTAGTCACAAACGGCACTAGAAACCGAGGAAAGCTATATTGGTACAACGGTGCAGACTGGCAAGAAACACAAGAGAAGACCGAAAGAAATCAGCCACCTCGTTTTCAGCTATACGATGCTGCCGGTAATAGCTTTAATGATGCGACATATTACTTAGAGTCTACGTTTGTAGGCACAACGGTATTTGAGTACATACAAGGCGAAGGTAATCCAGATAGCGAGTTAGGCTTTCCAATCCAGTATCGAACAATTGAAAACGTAGGCGATATCCAGTTTAACTTCTCTCTAGTAAATGATACATTTACCTTTATTGAGGATGACAGTCTTACAAGTAAGTCGACAGATACTGGTTACCTGAGAAGGTACTCGGACCTTGAAGAGTTTACTGTGCAAAATGCGTGGGCAAAGGCTCGTAAGCCAAGTAGCCAAGCAGTAATACGTCAGTACGTCTTTGACGAAGCAACAGACACTGTAGACATTGATGTTTATGACAACAGCAGTAGTATTAGTGACCTTGAATTAAAGGTTTATGTCGACAACAGCATCAAGATGCTAGACGACGATTACATTATTAACCGAGACAGAAAAGTAGCTAGAGTCGTATTTACGAGCGAGTTGCCACAAGACTCTAACGTGATTCTTAAGGTTAAAAGTAACACATCGAAAAACGAAAACGGTTACTATGAAATAGCTCATAACCTCGAGCGTAACCCGTTAAACAATAAGATCACTGAATTTACTTTAGGTGAAGTCAACGACCACGTAGAAACAATTGCTGAAAATGTACCAGCGTTTAGCGGTACATTCCCTGGCAAAAGTAACCTACGAGATCTAGGCGAGTTAGACGCGTTTGGTAAGAGGTTTGTACAACATAGTGGCCCAGTGAACCTGGCATCTTATCATATCACAGACCGTTCTGCAAATATTATCAAAGCATTGCGTTACAGCAGAGCTGAATATGCTAAGTTCAAGCGTGTGCTTCTTCAAGAAGCAGTAAACCTAGGTATTGACTCGTTAGCAAGAGTGCAGCTTGACGAGATTTTACGCAGAATTAACTCAGTGAAACCAGAAGGACATCCTTTCTACTTCACTGATATGTTGGGTATAACAACGTCTCGTAAATTTGACATTGATATCCAAGGTGCTAACAACAACTTCTTAGCACTAAGTCAACCGTTCTCTCTTGATTCTTTATCGGAGCGTTCGGTATTAGTGTATCTAAACACAAAACAATTAATCCACGGTATCGATTATGTGTTTACTGACGAAGGATTTATCGATGTAACAACACCGCTTGAAAGAGGTGATGAAGTTGAAGTAGTTGAGTACGATTCAACCGACGGTAGCTTTATTCCAGCAACCCCTACTAAGCTAGGATTGTTCCCAGCGTATGTGCCAAAGATCTTTACTGACACTACGTATAGAGAACCAAGAAAAGTAATCCAAGGCCACGACGGTAGTATTATTGTTGCATACAATGACTACCGTGATGAGATCTTGTTAGAATTTGAACTGCGTGTTTATAACAACATTAAACAGCAGTACAACAAAGATCTATTTGACATGGATTCATTTGTTCCAAGTGACTTCCGTGATACTGGATATTCGCAGGCATCTATTGACCGTGCAATGATCAAAGATTTTGTTGAATGGTTAGAGATCGCAGGCAACCCAGATTATACGTCTAACACAAACTACGACCGTACTAATCCGTTTACTTTTAACTACACAGGCACACTATCGCCTACAGGAGTTCAGTTAAACGGGTACTGGAGAGCAGTATATAATCATGCGTATGACACCGATCGTCCTCATACGCATCCTTGGGAGATGTTAGGATTTACTCTAGAGCCAGAATGGTGGCAGGAGCAGTATGGTCCAGCACCTTATACAAACAACAACCTAGTAATGTGGCAAGACCTAGGCGACGGCTTGATCAAAGAGCCAGGCAAACCAGAGCGTCGTCTTAAGAAGTATGCAAGACCAACTCTGCTAAGACACATTCCTGTAGATTCAGCTGGACAACTTCGTAGTCCGTTGGCTAGCGGCTATGCACAGAACTTTGTTGATAGACTAGGAAGAGACAGCTTTAAGTTCGGTGATCAGGCGCCTGCTGAGTCTGCTTGGAGAAGAAGCTCTGAGTACCCATTCAGCTTGCTTACTTCTCGTGTACTAAATCAGCCAAACGCTACGTTTGCAACAGGATTCGACCTGTCAAGAATGAAGCGTAATCAGGTAGGTCAGATTATCTACACTGAAACAGGCAAAGCTATTCGTCTAGAAGACATTGCGTTCCCTAACGCAACTGTTGATACCAAACGAGTTATTACAAGTGGTCTAGTAAACTACGTTTATGACTATCTTGCTTCTAATGTGTTGCTAAGCTATAACACATACAAAGAACAATTAGCAGGACTGCGTAATCAGTTGAGCTTTAAGGTAGGCGGTTTCACCGAGAAAGAAAAATGGAACATTATCCTTGACAGCAGAACACCGTTTAACCAAGGCAATGTATTCCTGCCTAAAGAAAACTATCAAATATTCCTGAACACCACGTCGCCAATTGATGTAGCAAACTACAGCGGTATTGTAGTTGAGAAGACATCGTCTGGCTTTGTTGTAAGAGGTTACGATAGAGAAAATCCTGTGTTTGAGTATTACCCAGCGATTATTTCTTCTAACGACCCTGTTATTAATGTTGGCGGCGTTTCAGAACCATTCCTTGTTTGGGATGAAGGTAAACAGTATGTAAAAGGTCAAAATGTAAGATACAACAACCTGTTCTACAGAGCAACTGAAACTCATGTCAGTACCGAAGCATTTGACAGCACTAAGTTCTCAAGAATTGATACGCTACCTCGAGTCGGCGGCCAGAATGCTGCTCTACGTAAAAACTTCCAGCGTCGTCCGAAAGAACTTGTTTACGGAACGGTGTTTAACACTATTCAAGAAGTAGTAGATTTCATGCTTGGATACGAACAAGCACTTATTAAGAAAGGCTTTATTTTTGATTACTTCAATAACGAGCTAGGACAAATCGAAGACTGGACTTACAGTGTAAAAGAGTTCTTGTTCTGGACTACTCAGAACTGGCAAGAAGGTAGCGTTATTGCTATCAGTCCAGGCGCAGAGCAAGTGTTGTTTAACAGAGACTTTGCAGTAGTTGACGACATCTTTAACAACTTCTACGACTATTCATTGTTTGCAGCAGACGGTCGTGAACTAGAGCGCAGATTTAGTTCAATTGCAAGAAGTAACGAAACAGAATTTGGTCTAAGTGTTGTTAATACTGACAACGGTATATACCATGTTAAGTTGCCATTAGTGCAAAAAGAACATGTTGTTCTTATTGATAACCGGTCGGCGTTTGACGACATAATCTATCAGCCAGTTACTGGCTATCGACAAGAGCGTGTTCAAGTTACTGGTTATAGAAGCGACGGCTGGAACGGCGGCCTAGATATCCCAGGCTTCATATACGACTCAGCTGAAGTAAAAGAATGGGAACAGTGGAAAGATTACGCTGTTGGCGATCTTGTAAAGTATAAAGAGTTCTTTTATGTAGCAATATACGATGTACCAGGAAGCGATGTATTTGTTTCAGGTAACTGGAAACGCTTAGACGAGCGCCCAGCGGCTAGACTAATACCAAACTTTGATTATAGGATTAATCAGTTTGCAGACTTCTATGACCTAGACACTGACAACTTCGATGTTCAGCAGCAGAAACATGCTCAGCATTTGATAGGATATCAGAAGCGTCAGTACCTACAGAACATTATTAACGATGACGTTTCACAGTACAAGTTCTATCAGGGCTTCATACAGGACAAAGGCACACGTAATTCGCTAACAAAATTGTTTGATGTTCTAGGAGCAGCAGACAGAGACAGCCTAGAGTTTTACGAAGAATGGGCTATACGTCTTGGCCGTTATGGCGATACTGAAAACAGCAAAATCGTAGAGTTCAAGCTAGACGAAAGTCAGTTCAGACTAGATCCTCAACCAGTTGAGTTAGTTGACAGACTGCCAGAAAACGCAACAGACCTTGTTTATCGTCAAAGACCTTTTGAGGTATACAGTGCACCAGAAGGGTACGACAACAAGCCATTTATGGTTGCAGAAAGAGACAACTCTCAAATACGTTCTGCAGGTTACGTTCGTAACGACGATGTTGCATTTAGAGTAAGTGACAAACAAGATATCTTACTAGGAACCCCTGCTCTTGTAGGGTTAGGTGAGTACATCTGGGTTGTTGGCTTAAACGAAGACTGGGACATTCTTCAGCACATTAGAAGTACCTTGAGAGTTACAGCAATTGAAGGCACAGATGACGTTGTTGACGTTCGCGGCGACACAACTAGCCCAGCAGCAATTGTTACATTTGACAACAACACAAAAGACCTAAGTATAGGTCAGTACATTGCGATACAAGGAATTGCAGAAGCAAATAATAACTTTTATCAAATTGAAGATCTAAGTTCGAACACTGCAACAGTAATAGTACCAACAGGCATCGAAATTGAAGACCAAGAAGACGTAGATGGTTTCATTAGTACATTACGAAGTGTTCGTACAACAACTATAGCTGATGCCAATGAAGTAGTCAAGACCGGCGTGCTTGAAAACCAGCGGCTATGGGTCGACGGAACAGGCTTTAATAACTGGAGCGTATTAGAGAACCAAGAAGTATATGCAGAGTCTCAAGTGCTGTCGAATCGTTCAACTGAAGAAGCTTCAATTGAATTTGCACAATCAATAGACGCAACCAGCGACAACAGAATTGTAGTTGTTGGCGACTATACGCTAGGTAACGGTTTGGTGTATGTCTACAACAGAGCATCAGAATCAAATGATCTGCAGATCAATAATGTTCTTACAAGAACAAGAGATATTGAAAACAGCATTGACCTAGGACAAGAATTTGGTAAGAGTGTTGCTATAAGTGATGACGGTAACTTTATAGCTGTAGGTTCTCCTTCTGCTTCTAACATCACTGATCCGTACCAGGGTGTATTTGATCCTGCCACACCTTATGCTCAGAGCGATATTGTTCGTTACTCAGCACAGTACTGGTCGGCAAATAGAAACGTAGATCCTCAAGAAGAAGAACTGCCTTACCTGTCGTTTAACAGCTATGCGTTTATTGAAGAAGAGACAGACAGTACACAAATCATACTACTTCTGCAAGGTGCTCCTTTTGTAGCAGCAACAGAAGTAGATCACATTCTTGTGAGAGCGCCTAAAGATCAGTACGATGCAAGTATTAACTGGATTGACGATGAAAACCTTGATAGAATCTATCTTGAATGGAACGAGTACACTAATCTAAACAGAATCAACAACAATAGTACTTCAGATGTATTTGAACAGATTGTTCCGTTTGGAGATGTAAACACAGATGTCACCGATGTAATAGACGTTGAGTTTATTGAAAAAGGTCACGATATTGTTCGTAAGGTAGACAATATCCTATACATTGATCAAGCACAATCGCTGCCATCTGTCGGCGATACTGTAACAACAGATTCAGGTTCAGGCGTTGTATACAAGAGATTCCAACAGGACTTTGACCTAGTACTTTACCTTGTTGATGTTCAAGGTTTCATTGATGTTACTGATTCGCTGTTCTTTGAAGGTGACCTAGTTGGAACATATACACAGCCAGGAACTACTATCAATCCAGAACTAGGCGGATGGTGGTACATTGAGACAGATTCTGGTGATTCATCAGAATCTGTATATACAAACTCAGAAGCAGATGCATCTATCGATGACTTTGGCGATCAAGCAGTTGGTTTAGTGTATCAAGACTTTATTCAAGTACGAGCCGAAGCGCCAAACCGTGCAGTCAACAAGTTCTACAACATAGCAGACGAATTAGGCGAGCTGGGCGATACTGAAATCAGAAGCTTCATAACCAGCTTGTCGTTTGTTGGGGACATTCAACAAACCAGCGGACAAACTGTTTACGAAGACTCACGTTGGGTTATCAGACTGCCTGCAGACCAAACTGTACAGCAGGAACTAATTTCTGCAGGCGAATTCCAGTTGTGGGTTAACAACAGTTTGGTTAGCGACGATGTTACTGACTACGGGTTTGACTACAGTTACTTGAACGGTGTACAAGGCCTGTCGCCAGTAACTCACACAATTGAAGAACTGTGGGATGGTTATATTGACTTTGACTTTACTGTTACACAAACACAAGACATTGACGGTGACGGCACAGTCGGTGACTTCTATGAACCAGACGGTTCGCTAGGCATTGACCCAGCAACAGTGTTTGACGACGTTACTATAGCAAGAGCAGAAGTTGTTTACTATCAAAAGCGTGCACAAACCAAAGGTAGGATTTACGTTAAACTAAATGCAAACAACCAGTCTCTTGGTAGAGAGTTTACAGTAAACAACATAATAAGAGTGGACACTGTTGAAGGCAGTATCCCAAGTAATCGTATTATGGGTGTTATTACTGACGTATCAGTGGTTGACAACGGCCTAGGACCGTTAGCAGTTATTGATAAAGGAACCCCGTTTGAAATAGCAGCAAGCGAAGAAGCTGATAGGTTCTCCAATCCTTACAACGACTATGCACTAGTTAACGGCGAGTACTGGTTCTATGATGTCAATGCAGAAACAGGCAGAGACAGAGCAGCTAAGTATCCTAGTTCAAGTAGTCGTGACTGGTCTCAGGTATTTAACATTCCGGTCCTTACTACTAAGGATCCTAACGGTATACCAAACCAAGGCGTTTTTGATATCTTTGAAAGAGCGGGAAACAACTGGGTATGGGTATCTTCTTATTTCGTTCCGCTCACAGGACAAGATTCTAATGCAGGTAAAGAACTACAATTTGCAAAAGAAGGCAACTTATATAGACTATTTGTTTCTACAGAAGACAAGGTTTACGTATTTAAAAACGGCTTTGATGCAGACGGTGTCGAATACAAATGGGCGCTGGACACTGACCCAAGATACAGAGGAGAGCTAGGAGCTATTCCAAGTTCTGTGCAGATTAGTACCGGAGACATTGTAAGATTTGACGATACTCTCTACACAGCAAAGACAATTGTAACTAGTAACGAAACTCCTGCAACACTTGGTTCGACTAGCAAATGGGAACTATCAGGCAACAACGTTGTAGTTGAAAGCTTCTTGCCGCACACAGCAACAGAAGATCTTTACGGAGACAGCACGTTCACTGATGCAGGTGTACTAGAGTTTGCAATCACAACAGCAGTTTCTAGCACAGGTCAAGTAGTTGCGATCACAGTAGAAACCGATAGTCAAGATTCTACAGACGAGGACTATCGTGTTCTAGTATATCGTCAGCAGAACAATAGATATGTTCTGTCACAGATTATTGATCCTGAAAGAGCAGGCACAAGGTTTGGTACTAGTATCTCATTATCACCAGACGGCAAAACTCTAGCAATTGGCGAACCAGATAACGACGAAGTAGCTGACAACCAAGGTCTAGTAAGTGTTTACAAACTAGCCAACGGTCAGTTCGAGCTTGCTCAAATTGTTGAATCTTCAGCTAACGAAAGAGCAGTAAGATTTGGCCAGCAGGTCAGCCTAACCAGCAACTTCCTAGCTGTTAGCAGTTCAATATCTGATATTGTATTACCTACAGACTTTACTGACAGTACAGTCTTTGATAACGGCTTCACTACTTTCTCAGAAAGATGGAATAACATTGGCGGCGTTACACTTTACGAGTTAATTGACGGCACTTACTTATACGCTGATCAGTTAGAATTCGATAACGCAAACGTTTCGCAGTTTGGCGATGTCTTGCTAGCTGTGCGAAATCACGTTTATGTAGGCGCACCTGATCTAACAGTTGATGACCGTTTGGGCGCACTAATCGACTTCAGACGGTCACAGGGCGTTAGTGCTTGGAATAAGATAAGAGAGCCAAAGCCGGTTATTGACCTGAATAAAATCAAGGAAGTTTATCTGTTCGACAAGCGTACAAATCAGCTAGTCACCTACCTTGATTACATCGATGTACGCCAAGGCAGAATAGCAGGCACAGCAGCGCAGGAAATTAACTATAGAACATTTGTTGACCCTGCTCGTTACAATATTTCAAATCAAGAAATACTGCTTGACACTGTTAACAATTGGGAAGAAGAAAACGTTGGCAAAACTTGGTGGGATCTAAGCACAGCAAGGTTTGTGCATCCATACCAAGGCGATCCAGTATTCCAGAGCACAAATTGGAACAGCTTGCTTCCAGGCGCATCTATAGACGTGTACGAATGGGTAGAGACTGATATCCTACCTTCACGTTGGGATGAAATAGCTGATACATCCGAAGGAGTCGCAAGAGGCGTTAGTGGACAGTCACGCTATGGTGATAGCGTGTTCTCACAGAAGCTCAAATACGATCCTGTTGCAGGCAACTTCAGCAATGTTTATTACTATTGGGTGCGTAATAAGTTTACTGTGCCTAACATAGAAAGCAGAAAGATCAGTGCAGGTAACCTTGCTAGGCTAATCCAGGACCCAAATCAAGAGAACTATCAATACGCAGCATTTACTAGCGACAACCGTTTTGTTGTGTATAACATAGACAGCTTGCTTTACAGCGACGATATTGTACTGGCTGTAAACCAGTATACGCTAGAAAATCAAGAACAGAATGTTCACGCAGAATATCAGTTGATATCTGAGGGACTAGAAACTAGTCTTCCTAAGCGTGACATTGAACGTAAGTGGTTCGATAGTTTGGTCGGCGCCGACGAAAGAGGTCGTGCAGTGCCTGATCCAGACCTTAGCCCAAGACAGAAGTACGGTACATTATTCCGTCCTCGGCAGAGCTGGTTTGTGAATCGCCGTGAAGCACTCAAGCAGGTTATCGAACGTGCTAACATTGCACTAGCGTCTCAACCAGTAGTTGATAGCAAAGACTTAACAAAATTGTTGTCAGCAGAACCAATGCCTGGAACAGAAACAAGACTGTACGATTATGCAATCGATACTATTGAAGAATTGCGTTTCATTGGTACTAGTCGTGCAGTGCGAGCTACACTAGACGCTACTGTCGTAGATGGAAGAGTAGTTGACGTTGACGTTGTAAGTCCAGGTCGATCTTACAAAGACCCAACGTTCGATAATTCATCCGGTGGCCAGCGTCGAGGACCGTCTGTTACAGTACTAGGAAACGGTGAAAACCTACAAGTTGAGCTGTTCATCGATAACCTAGGCAAAGTCTCAGGCGTAGATATCATCGATGCAGGCGAAAGCTATACTGGCAACATTACTTTGTTAGTAAGACCGTTGTCAGTGCTGGTACGTGCTGATTCTACAATCGGTGGACGTTGGGCAATATACGAATGGAACAGCGGCACGGGTGAATGGCAGCGTTCTAGCACACAAGATCATGATGTGAAAAACTTCTGGGATTATGCCGACTGGTATGCCGAAGGGGTGAACCAGTTCACACTGGTAAACTTTAGAGTTGACCAAACATATCAGCTGCCATCAATTGATGACGATATAGGCGATGTAGTTAGAGTTGAAAACGTCGGTACTGGCGGCTGGTTACTGTTACGAAAAATTAACGACTTTGATACTAACGACACTACTCTTAATTACGAGACCATTGGTCGTGAAGATGGCACAATTCAGTTGAACACATTGTTGTATGACAACAGTCTAAACGGCGTTGGTTTCGACAGAGCAAGTTATGACAACAAGTTCTTCGATGCAGAACCAGCTATTGAAACTAGAATAGTTATGCAGGCTCTTAAAGAAGACCTGTTGATCGAAGAACTAGCAGTTGAATATAACGCACTGTTCTTCACGAGCCTGCGTTATGTATTCTCTGAGCAGTTGAACGTAGACTGGGCGTTTAAGACCAGCTTTGTTAAGGCTAAGCACAATGTAGGCGGACTTGATCAAGACATCACATTCCGCAATAACACGTTGCCAAGCTACAACGATTATGTAGAAGAAGTGAAGCCTTACAAGACCAACATTAGGGAGTATGTAAGTGCACTAGAAAGAGTTGAAGACACAAATTCTGTAGTTACAGATTTTGATCTTCCGCCTCGCTACGACGAAGCACAAGACAGAATTATACCACGTCAGGTTACTGTTGTTGACAACAACCTAATAGGACTTGATGCAACGTTCGACGAGTATCCAGATAAGAACTGGACAGACAACGTTGGGTTCAAAGTAACCGAAATTCAAGTGTCAGACGGCGGCTCGAGATATTTATTTGCTCCAAAGGTTACAATTACCGGCGGAGGCGGAGCCGGCGCAACAGCACAGGCGTTTATCAGCAAAGGAAAAGTAAGAAGAGTTCAAGTCCTAACGGCTGGTAATGGCTACTTAGGAGCACCAACAGTTACACTAGCTCCACCAAGCAACCAGGAAGGCGTAACAGCAAATGCCAGTGCTACAATAGGTGAGTCTGTTGTGCGTAGTATGCGAGTTGAGATCAAGTTTGATAGAATCGCAAAGCGTGCCGCTATACTTACTCTTGACGAGAAGCAGACGTTCATTGGAACAGCAGTTAACACAGAATTTGCACTTAACTGGCCAATGAGTTTGTCAGACAGCACAGTTACTATTACTATAGATGGTCGCGAAGCACTAAGAAGCGAGTATACCTTTAGAAACGTTACTGACAACAGCTTGTCTTATGAAAGACAGCATGGCGTTATTGAGTTCTCAGCACCACCTGCTCTAGATGCAAACATTGTTGTGAATTACAAAAAGGATTCTTCAATCCTAACTGCACCTGAGCGTATTGACTATCTTTACAATCCTACTTCAGGCATGATAGGTAAAGACATTAGTCAGCTAATGACTGGCGTAGACTACGGCGGCGTAGAAGTACGCAGCTTTGATTTTGACACAGCAACAGGCTGGGACAACGACGAGTGGGCAACATCACCTTGGGACTTGTATGATACAACCTACGAAGATCTTGTGTTTGAATTAGATGGCAGCACAACACTTCTAGAACTTGCTTCACCGTTAGAAGACGGTGTTGTCTACAACGTTTATAAAGACAGCGAGAGTAACTACACAGGCGGAGCAGTTTTTGGCGCATACTATAATGCTGTTAGAATTGACGATCCTGACTATGACGGTTCAACAGTAATTGACAACTCAAACGCTGTGATGGAAAGTATCACAGGTGACGGTGCACAAACAATTATTGATCTAGACGAACTAGGTGTGTCAACTGTTGACGGCGACATTCTTATTATACGTAAGAGCACAAGTGACGGTAGCTTGCTGCCAGATACTACTAGCTTTGATACACAGCTTGACGGTGGTAGCTTAAACTACGGCAACGCAACTGGTCTAAATGCTGAAGATATTATAGTTGACGGTGACTTGTTTGTTACTCCTATTACAAGCGGCGGCCCTGAAGAATTAGTTCCAGGTCAAGTACTTGATTCAGTAGACGTTACAGTTTACGAAAGAGTAGGTGACGGCCAGGCCGAAATATTCAATCAGAACTATGTTACTGATGGAGTAACTTTAGAGTATACACTAGGTATTAAGCCAAGCAGCGTCGACGGCGTAATTGTAAAACTTGGAGAAACAATTGTACCAGAAACCGAATACGAAATAGATATTCAGAACAATACATTAGAATTTAACGACGCACCTTCAATAGGACAGAAGTTAACTATCCTAACTGTTGGGCTAAGTGGTAATAATGTTCTTGACATTGGAACAGTTGTGTCTAATGGTGCAGAAAAGATTATTGAAACTTCTGTAACTTTACGTGCTGACGTTTCTACACTGTTGCTAGTTAATGGCGAAGTTCAAGGTAGCACAGATGTTCTAGTACTAGAAAGAAACGGTCTAGTAGCGTTCGAGTTCGCTGTTGCACCGGTACAAGGAGCAGTAATTGACTTTGCTGTATTCGTACAGCCGGAAGACGGTATACAGACGTTTAGTCGTGTGTTGAGAGACACGTTTACAGGTGACGGTAGTACCGCAGCTTACACGCTGTCACAGGCACCAGGCGCACAAGACCCAGTTGAGTTCTTTACTTTGGTAAATGTTGATAATGTTATTCTTAGCCCGGGCTATAACAAGCAGTTTGTTATTGACAACACAACTCAGCTAGAGTACAGCTTCGATAACTTCCAGATACCAGACTTTACTATTGACCCTGCACAAGTTAGAGTCTTTGCAGACGGTAATGAACTGGTACGTGGTCGAGATTATCTAGTAACAATTGCAAACAGTAGCTTTAGACTAGATCCTGCTTTCTTAATTGAAGGCACAGTAATCGAAGCATATTACACTGCTGATGCAGACTACTTTATTGATGATAACATCATTACGTTTGCTACTACACCTGATATGGACAAGTCTATTGATGTGTATCAGTTTACTAATCACGATGTACTGGATCCAGAGCGTATCAGTTACGATATTACAGCAAGAAGTCATCTTGTTCCTGGAACAGACGAGTTTACAACTTATCACAACTTGCGTGGCGGCAAAGTCATACTAAGAAGTGCTGCCGCAGGTGTCCAATATGTTTGGGTAATTGTAAATGGCAAATTGCTATCACCGTCAGATGATTATACGTTATCTGTTGACAACAAGATAGTTTATCTTGTAGAGGAGCCTGAAGTAGGTGATTCTGTTGATGTGTTCCACTTTGCAGCACCTGTGCGCACACCTCGTATGGCGTGGAGCAAGTTTAAGGACATTCTCAACAGGACTCACTACAAGCGTGTTGATAATGCAACCGGTCTTTCACTTGCACAGCCTTTAAACGAGTACGATTTGCGCATTGAAGTAAATAACGCAACGTCGTTAGCAGTGCCAAGTAAAAGCAGAAATGCACCAGGCATTATCTTTATCGACGGTGAGCGTATTGAATACTTTGTTAAAGACGGTAATACACTGCGTCAACTACGTCGTGGCACACTGGGTACAGGTGTAAAAGAAACTTACCCAGCCGGCACTACAGTAATTAACAACAGCAGTAGCAAAAATATACCGTATCAGGACAAAACTGTTACGCAGGTAATTGAAAACGACGGTAGTTCAACTAGCTACGAGACACAGTTTAACCTAGGCGGTATAGTACTGAAAAGTAGTCAGACTTACAGAGACTTTTTTGAAGTGTTTGTAGGCGGTCGCAGGTTGCGCAAGAATGCTAGACAGGAATACCAGTTTGATATGGTTGATGAAGATGGCAACATTGTTCAAGCAATTGCACCAGATTCACCCGCAGGCGACATAGAAGTCGACAGAGAGTTTGACATTGTAGTGGATTCGGCAACTAAGGATGTTACCTTAGAGCTAGCAGAGTTGCCGTTAGAGAATGAAAGCATTGTAATAGTAAGGAAGACAGGTAGACTTTGGAGCGATCCAGGCACTGCATTGAAGGATGCTGATAATTCTATTGGCGATTTCTTAAGAAAAAGCATAAGTGAATTACCTGAATAAATACACTAACGAAATGGAATAATCACACATGGTAAACGAAACTAACGGCGTGTTCATACAGGGACACATCAAAATACACGATCCTGAAACTGGTGAGGTTCTTGTCAACAAAAAGAATGCTATCCATTATGAGAATATGAGTATTGCCCTTGCACAGAGCTTGGGCAACGAAGGCAACGGTCCTATATCTGAAATGAGCTTTGGTAACGGAGGCACTAGTATTGATCCTACAGGTGTTATTACGTATCTTACTCCTAATTCAACAGGCACTAATGCTAGTCTCTATAATCAAACATTCAGTAAAATTGTCGACGACAGAAACGCTAACAATTTGGATCCGAATAGAAACAAGATAGAAACAAGACACGTAAGCGGTACGAACTACACTGACGTTATTGTTACTTGTTTGTTAGACTACGGCGA
>Ga0306866_1000139_pt1 | contig 29179 bp, 25 predicted proteins | sample AntRauTorckE5432_FD_190450 | JGI IMG/M metagenome (GOLD analysis project Ga0306866, IMG submission 190450) | Saline lake microbial communities from Rauer Islands, Antarctica - Metagenome Torckler E5 #432 (v2) (version 2) | ecosystem: Environmental > Aquatic > Non-marine Saline and Alkaline >...
ATATGTGCTGGAAGAGCACCTGACACAGAGCAAGTATTGAGTTTTGTAGCAGGCGACAGTTATGATTTTGAGGTGATTTGCGGAGAACTTGGTTTAGATAGCCCAGGATGCCTGCCTGGCGACTGGCATTCAGGAGACAACAATGACGATTATTCTGGATGTGCTTTATCAATTGATTATTCAGGTGATTATAAAAATATGTCAAATCACAGGTATATAAGTTATTCCAGTGAATGTGCTAAAAGAGGCACTCCTACCAATTTTAAAATCGCAGAAAATGTAAATAACTGCGAAAGATGTGTATGTTCCTGGACTTGGGCGCCCTCGAGGGATTACAGTTCCCCTGGTCAATTTTATAGCAACTGTTTTTACTGTTCTATATCAGGAGGAGTTGAAACAGACTCTATGAAAAAATTTGATTTTATAAATATAATGGGAGCAGAATACAATGATATAACATATAATGATCTAAATCCTTTTGAAATTTACATAAATCCCACGACTGTTCCCACGACTGTTCCCACGACTGTTCCCACGACTGTTCCCACAACTGTTCCCACAACTGTTCCCATGACTGTTCCCACGACTGTTCCCATGACTGTTCCCACGACTGTTCCCACAACTGTTCCCACAACTGTTCCCATGACTGTTCCCACGACTGTTCCCACGACTGTTCCCACGACTGTTCCCACGACTGTTCCCACGACTGTTCCCACGACTGTTCCCACGACTGTTCCCACGACTGTTCCCATGACTGTTCCCACGACTGTTCCCACGACTGTTCCCACGACTGTTCCCGCGACTGTTCCCGCGACTGTTCCCACGACTGTTCCCACGACTGTTACCACGACTGTTCCCACGACTGTTCCCACGACTGTTCCCACGACTGTTGTAGAATGTATACAGAGATATTAACTAGTTCTATATTCGGCAGTTTTTCAATTATTTTTATATAGTAAGATGTATATGGAAATAATTGCAGATCTTATATACCTTATTCATTTAGCAGTGGTGCTATTCATAGTATTTGCTCCATTTTCCAATGCTTTATCTATATTAATACTGCATGTTGCCTTCTCAATGACCTTGATAATACATTGGAAAACAAATTCAAATGTATGCTGTTTAACTATAGCAGAATCTTGGTTTAGAGGGGTTGAAATGTCAGGTACCTTTTTAAATAAAATTATGGAACCAGTGTATAAAATATCCGAAAATAAAATGTCAAGTATTATATGGACAGTTACCCTCGTGATGATGGCAGTATCTTTTTATAAAATTTATTACCATCAAAATATACCATTGCTATTGTCTTGTAAAGACTTTGAATCCTGTTCAAAATTACTTGTTTGATTTATAACTTTCAAGAGATTTCTTGAAGAAAACTTCTCTTTCAGTGTCCACAGAACCCATTAAATGAACTACAAAGCAGTTCTTATGCTCCTTGGTACATGCAAGAGTGGTCCAATGAAGACGAGTAAATTTTTCAGGGTGTTCCTTGTATAGTTCTGTTAAAGCATATTGTTCGTAGCCGCTAAAACTCCAAAGACAGGTTCTATCGTATATTTTACATTCCCATTTGTCATTTTTCCTGTACCATTTATGACCATTATTATACATATCCATCCATTTTTTAACCAATGCTCGTGTGTCTGGTGTATTACGAACAATAAACACACCACTATTGAACACTCCTCCATAAAATAAATCAAATTTTACAGCAGGGTCCTCGCTAACGTAGAAATCAGAAGTACTATCTCCAACGGACCTTTTTCCATTATCTATGCTTTCTACAAAAGACTCTATTGAAATGTTCTTGACAGCCGACCGAGGGATTGCATCAGCATCAAAATACATGATTAAAGAATTTTCAGGTGATTGGCGACAGATATTTAATAAATCATATACACGGGTCCAATAAGGGGACATGAAATCATCATCATGTACGATGCATTTGTATTCGTATCCATGCAAATCAGCATATTCGTTCAATATTTCCTTGTTGAGTTTTACGAATTTTCTGTCTTGGTATGAACGGTTGTATGAGGTATACATTATAACTGGGGTATTGTAAAAATTTTCCTTCACTGTTGTGGGATCCCAGTAATTTCCTTTTCTAATGTAAATTTGATATGTTGCTATTGAAATTATAGCCAGGCATATAAGAATTATGATAAATGAATTAGTTTTCATAATTATTATATATAAAAAATTTCAAGATTAAAGATAAATATCTATAATATATTAAGATGGCGAGCATTGATGCAAGAACATTAACCGGCGAGGAAAAGAGCCTCATACACCGAGAACTTTCGGTTTATGTTGATACAGAATACTGTAAAAAGAGATACCTCGCATATGAATTATATAACGGGGTATATAGACTGCCAATTCACTGGGCAAATTTAAATATCCCTCATAAACTTGAAATAAAATTTTCTACGAATAAAATAAATCTACCAAGCACGAGCATCGTATTACGAGCAGAGCAAGAAAAATGTGTCGAGGCGTGCTTGATAGAGTTTGAAAAAGGGTTCGGGGGTGGGATAATAAATTTGAGCACTGGTGCAGGGAAAACTATAATTTCTATATATTTAATGTCTATGGTGAAATACAAGACGCTCATAGTAGTAAATAAAGTAGAGTTGTTAAATCAATGGGCTACCGTATTGAAACAGTATTTCCCAGACACTTGTATAGGTATTATACAGGGAGATAAATTTGAAAGTGATTGCGATATATGTATAGGTATGCTGCAAACCATCAGTATGAGAAAAGATTATACCGCAGATATGTTTAATGATTTTACACTTGTTTTTATAGACGAGGTTCATAACACACCAAGTCAAGTTTTTAGCAAGGCTCTTCATAAAATAAGAAGTAAATATACATTTGGACTGTCTGCTACGGTAGAAAGAAAGGATAATCTGGAGTGTATTTTCATATGGAATATAGGACCTATCATTTATAGCGACAAGAAAAATTCCGCGAAGCAAAATACCATCTTTAAAAAAATAAATTTCAAGGGTAAAAGTTCAAAGGAAATACAGCTGTATAATGGGAAATTGAATTTGTCTTTGATGCTATCAAATTTGGCAAACGATGATGAAAGAACATTTTTGATATGTAAAGAACTATCTGGGTTATCAGACGACAGAAGGGTGCTCGTATTGAGCGATAGAATATCACAATTGAAAAAAATTCATTCCGTACTGGGAAATGAAACTTCAGGTCTGTTTATAGGTAAATGCTCAATAGAAGAAAGAGAGGAATCAAAAAATAAAAAATATCTTTTGGCAACTTTTATGATGGCTTCCGAGGGTTTTAATCACCCAGAATTGAATACTTTGGTATTTGCTACCCCGAGATCGAATGTATCCCAGGCAATAGGCAGAATATATAGAAAAAAGCACGATATACAGCCAATGATTATAGATGTCGTGGATTCTGTGGGTGTTTTCTTTTGCCAATATAACAAAAGAAAAAATATTTATAAAAGCGAAATATCAAATTCGCCAGACACACTTGAGGAGCAAATGGAAGCAGTATGTTTATTTGATTAATCAGAATCAGATTCTGTAAAGAAACTTTCCTTTTCTATTTTGATTTTTAAATTTTCATCTTCCGTTGGATGGGACTGCTCCTTTAAAAACCCGTTATTTTGCTCTGTTCCTGTACCAGATGGGAAACCGTATTGAGGCCCGCTGGAAGACTCCTCCATAAACAATGTATCTACACCTGTATCATCTACTGGTGTAGGTTCTTCTTTTTCCTTTTCTTCTTCACTTTCTTCGCTTTTGCTACTGACCGATACAGTAGGCTCTGGAATATCATCGGGTTCTTCTGGTTCTTCAGGGTCTTCAGGGTTTAGGTACTTTTCCAGAATATCTTCCATTGGAATCATGTGTCTAATGGTTTTTTCAATGGAATCTCCAATTAATTTAGACATTTTTTTAATATTTTTATGAGCATCAATTGAAGAGATGAATTTTTCTCTATCCTCTACGAGATGAGGCTCTCTATAAAGGCATCTGGCAGTTTCCACGAAACACATGTGAATAAAGTGCTTTGTTTCTGGAACATTTACGTTGATGGTTTTTGGAGATTTTGAATTTAACTTGACGATTGATAAAATTTTAACACTCGATAGGAAAACAGCCTCTAAGAGTTTATCAAGGTAAGCCTTTGATACTTTTTTAACGATTTTGTTGTATTCTCCATTGATAATGTCTTGATTCCATTTTGGAACGGAGCATAGTTTCTCCTGAAACTTTTTCAAGAGTTGTTTTTGCTCCGATGATTTTACATCTTCCCATACTGAAGTCATACCTTCAAAAATATTCCCTGTTAATATTTCTTGTAATTGCTTTACAAACTCTAGTTTTGCTACTACAAGCACATCATTTCCCATTTTAATCAATATATATAAAATTTATCCAAAAAGAGCGCGTTAAATCTTTATGAATTTTAACTGGTGTAATAACAATGGAAGAGATCAACTTGAGGAAATTTGATATAAAAAAAATGATACCAAGCCCTGTATGTGTTTTGATTGCTAAAAGAAATTCAGGAAAATCATTCCTGATAAGAGACATCATGTCCCATAATAGAGATATACCAGCAGGTAGTGTTATATCAAGGACTGACAAAGTAGCCCATTTTTATGACAAGTTTATCCCAAGTATATTAATTCATGATAGTTATAAATCAGAACTTCTTCAGAAAATCTTTGATAGACAGAAAAAGTCAATAAAGGAAGGATGGAAAAACAAGAGATTTTTTTTAATATTTGATGATGTGTTGAGCGAGGCTAATACATGGAAAAAAGATCCCCTTCTACAGGATGTTTTTTTCAATGGGAGACATTATAATATTTTGTTTTTACTGGCTATGCAAGCACCGATGGGTATTGTTCCTGCTTTAAGGTCAAATATAGACTACACATTCATTCTAAAGACTTCAAATCATTCCGATAGAAAGAAATTATACGAGCATTATGCAGGTGTATTTCCTTCCATGGCAGTGTTTGAAAAGGTTCTTGATGCATGCACTGAAAACTACGGGTGCTTGGTAATTGACAATACGGTTAATACAAATTCTATATCTGAACAGGTGTTTTTTTACAGGGCAGATGACCATAAAGAATTTTTATTATGTGATGAGAGATTTTGGGTAAAGGATAACGACAAGAAGAATAAACCTCCAGTAAATCCTCAGGTAGTTAAAAATATAAATGTTAAAAAGGTTAAATTTTAGGTTTAAAGATGATAATATACAGAAGCAACAACAGCAATAATAGATTTAATATTTCATTAAAACTTGTTCCTACAGGACCATATTTTTTTCGATATTCGCATTCAATACAAGTCTCGGTCTTTTCTACAACCGAGACTTTTTCTGGCTGAGGCTGTGGCATCGGTGTAGGTTCTACGAATTTTTCAATGGACGGGTATATTTTTTCTGGTTGCATTTGAATTTCAGGAAATGCTTCCTTGAGACTACAGAAATTAGAACGATTACCGAATGACATTTATATGAATATAGAAAAAAAAATTTGAATTATTTAAAGTTCGCATATGCACGTTAAACTTTTGGTACCCATTGAAATAATCCTTTCTCTTACAGTGCTAAGAGAAACTGGAATTCTTGTTTGAAGATAATCCCCGTGTAGTTGATAAACTATTTTTTTATATTTTGTAATCATGTCAAAAACTCGTTTATCAACATGTCTAAAAATATACGTGTTATAAATCATTTCAATTTCCTTGTTCAATTTTACATCAATAGCGTCAAAATATTTAATTTTGTTTGGTAGAGAATCTCTAATAGTATGTTCCTTTCCCTCTACGATGCTGTTTAAGTATGTCCATTTCAAGAAATTGTTTGGGAACAATTCCTTTCGTTCAAGGTAAGCCGCTGACAATATTTTTACCCTGTCTTCCCCGATATATACAATCATATCCTTGTCTTTATGTGAAGACAGCGGTCCTTCCAGAGTAAATCCAGAAGCAGTATTTACAGATGTGAAATCAGTGGTGTTGAATTCGTTCAGTACCATGGTGAATGGAACAATGATATCTTTACAAATATGATTGTCTGGATGTTGAAGAATGAAGGAATAGCAGCATTCTCTGTCAAGGTCTTCAAGATGAATTTCAACTTCAGCGAGAGCTTCGTAAAATAATTCTTTAAAGGACTTCTCGGATTCCCAGAAAGAAAATGTAGCGTTGATTTTATGGGAAGTTGCAACCTTCCATTCAGCGTGGTAAAATACTTTAATCAAGGAACCTTCAGTGAATAGTTGAAGTGTGATGGGGATTTCAACTCCATCTTTCATAACGGATTTTTCATTGATAGTATCACATTTGAATGTATCTTCGTGGTCGGTGTTGATACCTTCATATGTCTTTGGGAAGGAGTAATGAACAAGTTTATTAGAGCCTTTTTGAAAGATAACGCCGTTTGCTTCTCTGCAGATTTGATTTTCCAAGTCAGAAACATTCGTAAAATTCATCATGTACAAGTCGTCTTCGTCGGAAATTTTCAAAAAATAAGGAGCTGCTGAAAGAAGTTCATTTACCTCTTCAAAAGATTTGTCTTTAATAAAGTTGATGATGTTGATTGGTCCTTGCATTTATATTAAGTATATAATTATCTTTAAGTTCAAGAAAACGCGTTAAAAAAACAAGTATTTTATATGATATTATCACATATGAATTCAGTTTTACAAGTTATCAAGGATAATTACATCAATATTATCAGTGTTATTATACTGTCTATTTTCCTGAATTGGGCCCTGAACATTCCACTTGATGTAAAAACACCAGACAAAAGAAAGGAATACTTGAAAGTTGTTCTTATTTCGTTTATAACTGCTGTTACTGGTATGTATTTTGCTCACTGCGCCATTGAATCCGATGGAATTTTAACGGGAAATGCGCCATTTTAAGTTTAAAATAAAAAACATTATATATAAATGACATCCAATCAACCAGAACCTGATTTTTTAGACGAGGACAATGTTATTGGTAATCAAAAATTCTTTGTGCTTTCGTATATGTTGCCAGCAAATCCTGAAGACCAACCTACTCTCAAGGTGAGAGGAAGTTTTTCAACCGTTGAAGAGTGTGAGAAGCGTATCAAGCGCCTCCAAAGCGAAGACAAGTACTTTAACATGTATATCGCAGAAGTAGGAAAATGGGGAGTTTTGATGACCGATGAACAGATCAAGAAGCAAGATATTGAAAACGTCTATGCTGATGGAAAATTAAACGAATTGATTAAAGGATACAAGGAAAATAAGGATAAATTGGACCTTGCAAACGCAGAGAGAACAGAGTCAATGAAGCAAAAGGCAAGACAAGAGGGTTCAAAGGAGGGACAACTTGAATTGGCAAATGCACCTGAAAATCCAAAGACAGTTAAAATTAGATTGGAAGGATATGATGAACAAATCTTAAAACTCAATCAAGAACTTGAAGAGGTTCATAAAAACCATGAAAAGAGTTTGAAGGCATGGAAGGCTTTTGATGAGCAAGCGATTAAAGATTCCGAGAAGGAATACGACGAGTATATCAATAAATTAAAAATTGAATAATTTTTTATATACCAATGTAAATGGAATTACTTGCTTTATTCTTGTTTATTGTAGGGGTGTATATACTGTATATAAGTCTAAAGTGGATGACCACTGAATGCAAACCTACCATAGTAAATAGATACGTCCCAAGGACATTACAGGAGGAACTGGAGTCTCCAGTTAAACCATCTGAAATCTTTAGTGGTATTTTCGAAAATAAAACCCCGTGGACTCCGCGGAACTTTTAATTAATTTAAAATTATAGAGTTGTATTATATAAACATGTTTGACAACTCCATTGAACCCGTATTGATCGAAAGTAAAAACAGATATACCGTGTTTCCCATAGAACACCATGAAATCTGGAAGTTGTATGAAGAAGGCGTTGGTAATTTTTGGACAGTTGAAGAGATAGATTTTTCAAGGGATATGGACGATTGGAAAAAGTTGTCTGATAATGAGAGATATTTTATAAAAAATGTACTTGCATTCTTTGCTGCAAGTGATGGTATCGTCAATGAAAATTTGATTATTAATTTTTACAAGGAAGTTCAAATCTCAGAAATGAGACAGTTTTATGCAACTCAAATTCAAATTGAGGCAATCCATGCTCATGCTTACAGCCTGATGATTGAAACTTATGTAGATGACAAAATTGAAAAGGAAAGATTATTTGATGCTTTGGAATCTGTTCCTACTGTAAAAACAAAAAGCGAATGGGCGTTAAAATGGATCTCCAATGGGGAGTTCAATGAGCGTCTATTAGCCTTCATTATAGTGGAAGGAATATTCTTTTCAGGTAGTTTCTGTGCTATTTTCTGGTTAAAGAACAGAGGTTTATTACCTGGTTTGACTACATCCAATGAATTTATTTCCAGAGACGAAGCCCTTCATTGTAGAGGTGGGATTGCTCTTTATAATCTATTAAAACAAAGGCTGTCTCAGCAAAGGGTCCATCAGATTTTCAGAGAAGCAGTTGAAATTGAAAAAGTATTTGTAACCGAAAGCCTGCCTGTAAATTTGATAGGTATGAATGGAGAGTTGATGAAGCAATATATTGAATATATCGCAGATTTTTGGCTATTAAAATTGGGATATGATAAAATCTACAATTCTCAAAATCCATTTGATTTTATGCAGTATATCTCCTTGGAAAGTTTCGGAAACTTTTTTGAAACAAGAATTTCTTCATATAGAAGGGCCAATGTAGGGGTTTCTGCAGTTGAAACTCAATTTACTCTTGACGAAGACTTTTAAATTTTCATTTATTTTAAACTATTATATTTATATAGTTTATAATGTTTTCTGTAGCCGAAAAAAATATTGATCTAAGTACTTTTAAAAAGACAAAGGAACTAGGAAGGGGTGGATTTGGGGTTACGTATCTTTACGTAAAGAATGAGCAGAAATTAGCAGTAAAGGAAATATTTAACAGATACTCTAATGTTTCTATGGAGATTGATATTCTTAAAAAATTATCCCCTGGATGCTCTGAAAATAATATATTATGTTTTAAGCAAGTTGACCATATGCGCTGGGGCGTTGTTAAGATAATTACAGAATATATTGATGGTAAAGAACTCTGGTATTATTATGAAGATATGCTGAAATTTGACTTTAAAACTTATTGTAATGTTACGGCTGAACTAATAGGTCAGACCATCAATGGATTGTCTTATATTCATTCTAAAAATATTGTTCATTATGACATCAAACCAGAAAATATAATGATTAGTAGAGACGGTGTTGTTAAAATTATTGATTTTGGTCTGTCAAAGTCGGGATTTATTAAAAATTCAACGATGTTTATTCAGCAGGAATTATCAGGATCATTAGAATATAAACCAAAGTATTCATTCAACAAATACAGGGCATGGGCATTTGAAGATGCAATTACAGTGGATATATATGCAATGACCCAGACATTTTTTCAAAGTAATAGTATCTGCCCACTTACCATTATAAACGATATCGTGGGATATTTTTCATATAATAAGAAATTTTCAAAGGACCATCAAATGAGCCTCGGTAATATTGAAAAATTTACAAGGTATTGCAAGGTACTCTTTTCAGAGCAGAGCAAACTTATGCCAGTTCAATTTTACAAAGATATTATGTCTGTTACGGCAAATTCATTGAAGGTACTTGTTCCCTTTGATGATATATTTAACGGTAATGTGGATGAGATTGACAATTATATAAAGGGGGTGAAGGCCACAATCCCAATGAAGACCATAAATCCAGCAAAGACTGTGGCCCCAGAGAAGAGTACCAGTCCAATCAAGACTGTGGCCCCAGAGAAGAGTACCAGTCCAATCAAGACCAGCCCAAAGAAGAGTACCAGTCCAATCAAGACCGTGACCCCAAAGAAGAGTACCAGTCCAATCAAGACCGTGACCCCAAAGAAGACCAGTCCAATCAAGACCAGCTCAAAGAAGAAGACCAGTTTAAAGAAGAAGACCAGTTCAAAGAAGACCAGTTCAAAGAAGAAGACCAGTTCAAAGAAGAAAAGCACATAGTTCTAAAAATAAAGACTTAATTTTTAGAATATGATAAATTTAATTTAGATCCGTTAGAGCCCATCATCTGGGAATTTTGACCGTAGAAAATTTTTCATCATGATCAGTTCGGTCTCTAATGATATTATTTTGGCATTGAGTTCTTTTACGCAATTTACAAGAGGAGCAATAAATTGGTCCATGGTCATTGTGTATATGTCGTCGGTTTCGTTGTAATTTACACCTTCAAATGTAGGATTTACTTCAATTACTTCCTGAGCCATGAAACCTGTTTTTATTTTGCCTGATACGGAATGTTTGTATTTATATGATTTTGGGGTTAGTTGTGTAATAAAACCCAGGCCCTGTGTGTATATACTGATATCCTTCTTTTGACGTATATCTGATATAACATTAAATTCTGCTGCATGCATTTTATCCCATGGTCTACTGCTTAATCCAACTTCTCCTTCGCCAGAAGTATAGGGACTCAGATCGGTCCCTATAAATCCGAAATTAGTACGGGTACTGTTGGAATCCATTGTTCCTATAAATCCGGTACTTGCCCCGATACCCCCTGAAACTACAAGTGCTCCTGTACTGATAGATGAACTTGCTGTAGTATTTGTAAAACGGACTATGCCATCTGCGTACAAATTCCCGGCAATTCCAGCGCCTCCAGAAACCCTTAAAGCCCCTGTACTTGCCGAGGTACTCTCAGTTGTCGGTGATATATGCGATTGTTCCGGTGATACAGTCAACCAGGAAGAAGTAGAATACGTTGGGCCAAAGCGGAACGAAGCACTTGAGCTAGCAAATGAACTGGACCCAGACTGTATATAATTAAAACCATTTGAATTGATAAATCTTATTCTACCATTATTCATGGTAGAACTGTCCACGACGTTTAGACTTCCATCGATACCGACACCTCCAGAAACAACCAAAGCACCTGTACTTGCCGATGTACTTTCTGTAGTGTCCGTGAGCCTGGCTATTCCGCCTGTATATAAATCCCCGGCTATTCCGACACCTCCAGCAACCGTCAAAGCCCCTGTACTTTCCGATGTACTTGCTCTAGATGATGTAATTTCAAAATCACGGGAGGTAGAACTCCCAGAGTACCCAAATGAGAAATAAATGCCATTGACACCAGCATCTAAATCTATTCGCCCGTTATCGTTACTTGGATTTGATATTCTCATGATGCTATTAAACGTTGTTCCTGTACCAGAAATACGTCCAAATGTAGGCCCATCGCTTCTGGTGAAGGTTAATGCAGATACCCCATCTCCTTGATATCCTACATGCAAAGCCCCGCCAACCCCGACACCCCCTGTAACAACCAAAGCCCCTGTACTACTGGAAGTACTTGATGTAGTGTTTGTGAGCCTCGTAATACCACCTGCGTACAAATTCCCGGTAATTCCGACACCGCCAGAAACTACCAAAGCACCTGTACTTGTCGAGGTACTTGCTGTCGTGTTTGTAAGCCTCGTGATTCCACCTGCGTACAAATTCTCAGCGATACCGACACCTCCAGAAACAACCAAAGCCCCTGTACTACTAGAGGTACTTGCTGTTGTGTCTGTAAGCCTCGTGATTCCACCTGCGTACAAATTCTCAGCAATACCTACACCTCCTGAAACAACTAAAGCCCCTGAACTCACCGAGGTACTTGCTGTAGTATCTGTAAAACGGATTATTCCACCTGTATATAAAGCACCGCCTATACCAACGCCTCCCGAAACAACCAAAGCCCCTGTACTACTAGAGGTACTTGCTGTTGTGTCTGTAAGCCTCGTGATTCCACCTGCGTACAAATTCTCAGCAATACCTACACCTCCTGAAACAACTAAAGCCCCTGAACTCACCGAGGTACTTGCTGTAGTATCTGTAAAACGGATTATTCCACCTGTATATAAAGCACCGCCGATACCAACGCCTCCCGAAACAACCAAAGCCCCTGTCGTAGTAGAGGTACTTGCTGTGGTGTCTGTTAGTCTAGTTAAACCATCTGTTATTGATAGTAGCGCGTCTTTTGCTATTATAGTTTTCAATATAATAGACATCACCTGTAATATAGGTATAGAAAATTTTTTAATATTTTTTTATATACAATGATATATGCAATCTTATATTGGAACTATTATAACTTCTATTGCTCTTTCGATTGTCTTGATATCGATATGGGGAGTTGGTAAATCTATAGCCGACGATAATATGGAAGGTGAAAAGTCATCTATCGTGTTTTTTGTTGTATCTTTGATTGTATTTCTGATTATGATGATGATTTCTATATTTTTTCCAAGTGTAAATTCATTTTGTTTGTAATAATTTTCTTATGCTATGTTATATAAGATGAATCTATTTTACGTTTACTTTGTTGCAATGTTGATATCTCTTGGGGGAACTACAGGATCTATTTATGTTATGGGACTTTATGATAACGATAAACAATCCACCAACTACACGATAGCAAGCACGTTTTTTAATATTTCACTGATTGTTTTACTTGTTTCTTGTATTCTACTTGTTAAAGATTCACAGTTAAGTATGTTATGCGCTCAAAAAAATGAAGCAAGTTCTGCACCAGAGTCTCCTTTTACAGAAGTATTAGTTTAAAGATTAAAAAACAATTATATAAATGACCAGTGTAATTTTTGAAGCAAAAACAGTACAAACTGCCAATATAAAATCTTTATTTGAAGTGTTGAAGGATGTATTGATTGAACTTAATATGGTGATAACAAAGGATAAAATCAAGATTGTTTCCTTGAGCAATAATGAAGAATGTTTAATTCATGTAAAACTAGACGCATCAAAATTTGAATATTTTTATAGCGAACATACTGAAGAGAACCCTCTTGTGTTAGGGGTACATACGGATAATTTATACAAGATTGTTAAAACCATCAAGCATGATGAAACGATATCGTTTTTCGTGACCAGTAATGAGGCTGAAAAGCACTTCCTTTTTATCAAAAAGGAAAATAATGAAAGAAATTCAATCAATACATTTAAACTTCAATTGCATAATATACCTAAAAATAATTATATTATAGATCAAAAATACAACACTACCGTCGTCATGAATTCAAATGAATTGCAAAAAATTTGCAAAGATTTTAATTCTCTCGGTAATAGAATAATTGAAATTAAAAACATCGGGGAGCAGATATTCTTCACTGGGAACGGAGAATTCAGTAGTTTTGAATTGGTGATTGGGAATTCTAATAATACAAGTTTTCAGAATATAAGTTCCGATGAAATCATCCAGGGAAGATTTCCAATGAAATATTTATTGCTTTTCAGCAAGGCAAGTGTCCTCTCAAATACGGTTCAATTGAGATTGATGAATGATTTTCCATTGTTGATGACATATGAGGTGGGAAATCTTGGTGAAATGAGTTTTTTGGTGAGTTGCTTGGAATAATCTTTTAAATTTTAAAAAAATTTAAATTTAAAGTCTTAAAGATAAGAGTAATAAATGGAAGGAACAGAAGCAAAAAAATATCAAAAGAAAAATTTACACGAGCACGTCTTAACTCGTCCAGAAATTTATATAGGCAGTACTTCTCCACAGGAAGAAAAAACATTTGTATATAAATCAAACAAAATCACGCTGGAGACTCTCAAATATACTCCTGGGTTCATAAAAATATTCGATGAGATATTGGTCAATGCTATCGATCATTCAATGCGAGAATCCTCGGTGAATACTATTAAAATAGTGGTACAGGAAGACCATATATCAGTCTTTAACAACGGGAAGGGTATCCCTGTTGTAATCCACCCAGAATACAATATCTATATCCCAGAACTTATTTTTGGAAATTTACTGACAAGTACAAATTATGATGATACCGTCGAAAGAGTTACTGGAGGAGTGAATGGTCTGGGAAGCAACTGTACAAATATCTTTAGTAAAAGATTTATAGTAGAGACCTGTGATGGTAATTTTGAATATAAACAAGAATTCAAGGACAATATGAAGGTTAAAAAGCCCCCTAAAATAAAGGAAACTAAAAAGGAACAATACACCAAAATAACATTTTATCCAGATTTTGAAAAGTTTGGAATGCAATCAATAGATGCTGATTCCGCTTCATTGATATATAAAAGAGTATATGATACTGTAGTATGTACTAATAAGGGTATGAGTGTTTTTTTGGATGGTAAAAAATTGGTGAGTAAATTCAAAGACTATTTGAAATTCTATGATGGAGTGTTCAATTCCCTTGAAATTAAAGATAAACATTCCTGGGACATTGCAGTATCTCAAAGCAATGATGGCTTCAAGCAGGTTTCATTTGTGAATGGGATATCTACTATTCACGGAGGAAAACACGTGGATTATGTTGTCAATCAATTGATTAAAAAACTAACAGTCATGATTTCCACCAAGAAAAAGGTTGAAAACATCAAGCCTCAGTTCATAAAAGACAATTTATTCGTAGTGGTACGCAGTACTGTCATCAACCCAAAATTTTCCAGTCAATCAAAGGAAAATCTTACTACACCTTCAAAGGATTTCGGTGTATCATTTGATATTCCAGAGGACTTTATCATCAAGGTGTATAAATCCATAGTTGACTCGGTGACTGAATTGACCCGTTTCAAAAACAAGAAAAATCTTGACAAGGATATCCCAAATAGCAGAAAAAGCACTCTTATTATTCCAAATTTAGATGATGCTATTTATGCAGGAACATCCAAAAGTAAAAAATGTTCCCTGATGCTAACGGAAGGGTTAAGTGCAAAAACATTTGCTATATCAGGGTTAAGTGTGATTGGCAGAGAATATTACGGTGCTTTTCCGCTCAAAGGAAAGTTGCTCAATGTTCGGGAAGCAACAGCGAATCAATTGATTAACAACGAAGAAATATTAAATATCAAAAAGATTATGGGACTTCAAAATTCAAAGACTTATGAAACAGACGAGGAATTTGCTACGTTGAGATATTCAAGTATTATTATTTTAACAGACGCAGACTCTGATGGAAAGCATATTGCAAGTTTATTGGTGAATATGATACATTATTTTTGGCCGTGTCTAATGAAAAGAACAGGTTTCATCAAAAGAATCCAAACACCCATCGTGAAGGTGAGCAAATCAAAAAAGACTATTGAATTTTATTCGGATGCAGAGTACAAGAATTGGTCAAAAACAAATTCTGGCTGGGATGTAAAATACTACAAGGGACTGGGAACATCCACATCATCCGAGGCAAAGGAAATTTTTAGAAAACTGGAGATGAATACAATCACCTATCTTTACGATGAAAATACAAATTATTTCATAGAACTTGCTTTTGATAAAAAAAACGCAGACAAGAGAAAGGATTGGTTAAAAGTATATGACCCAGAGGTAGAGTATGTTCCTAAAAATACAGTTTCCTTTTCAGATTCAATCGACAAAGAATTGATACATTTTTCAGCATACGACAATGTAAGATCTATTCCGAATATCATGGATGGACTGAAACCCTCGCAGAGAAAGGTGCTTTATACAATGTTTAAGAGAAATCAAATCAAGGAAATTAAAGTAGCACAGTTGGGTGCTGCTGTAGCGGAAATGACAACATACCACCATGGAGAGGTAAGTCTCTACGGTACAATAGTGGGGATGGCCCAGAATTATATAGGCTCTAACAATATCAATCTTTTAGTCCCAAAGGGGCAGTTCGGGACAAGATATGCTGCTGGAAAAGATGCGGCCAGTCCAAGATATATTTTCACACAATTATCTGAAATCACATCGAGGATTTATGTGCCTGATGACTCTCCGATTTTGGAATATATGGTGGAGGATAGTCATAAAATTGAGCCTAAATTTTATGTAGCCACGGTCCCGATGGTTCTTGTGAATGGGACGATTGGGATAGGAACAGGCTACTCTACCAATATTCCAAATTACAATATTGATGATATTGTAAAAAATATGAAACTACACTTGTCTGGAAAACCACTTGAAGATTTAATTCCATATTATTCTGGATTTAAAGGAACTATCACAGTAGAGGAAGAAGGTTCTTTTACGACTAGAGGAGTGTTTAAATTACAAGGTAATGGCATCGTAATCACAGAATTACCTATAAACACATGGACAGAAGCATATAAAGACTTTTTAAATATCCATTTTCAAGATGTCAATTGTGAGATTGTAAATAATTCTTCTGATGTTGAAGTGGAATTCAAAATTATATTCAAGCAAAAATCAGAATTTGAAAAACACAACAAGAACATACTCAAGGACCTCAAACTAACCAGCAGAATAAATACAAGCAATTTCCATCTTTTCGATCATGATATGAAATTGAGGAAATACTCTGGTCCAAATGATATAATTGCTTCATTCACTGACCAAAAAATAAAATATATGAAAAAAAGAAAGGATTACCTCGTGGAACGCAATGAAAGAGACCTTGAACTATTAAAGAACAAAAGCCGTTTTCTACAGGAAATAATGGACGATGTCCTCGTGGTTTATAAAAAGAAAAAGCAAGAGATAGAGGAAATTCTTCTTGAAAATAAATATGCTAAAATAGACGGTAATTTTCAGTATCTCACAGGAATGAATATTTCATCATTCAATCAAGAAAATTTAGATGCTCTATGTAAAAAAATACAAGACACAAAGCAGACACTTGAAAGTATAGTCGGCACATCGATAAAACAAATGATATTGAATGACTTGGTCAGTTTAAAGATATAATTATGTAGTATAATATAAAATGGAAGACATCACAATGGACGAAAAGACTTGCACGGAAATCATTGTTAATTCTATTCACGTGGGTCAAAAAAAGGGGTCTTTTACAATCAAGGACGCAAGTACCATCTACAAGGTCTTGGTCTTTTTGAAAACTGAAAAAAAACCAAAGGATTTACCTGAACTTGATAAAAAACAAAGTTTTGATGTTTTAATCAAGGCTATTGTGGTCGCAAATGAAAAGGGTTCTTATACGATTGAAGAGGCTGCTTTGATTGAGAAAACAGTCCTTGAACTTCAAAGACTTGATCTGGCCCAGTCTCCTCCCGCCAAGGAATCAGAAACAGATCCTAAAGAAAAGATTTCTGTATTGTAAAATATTTATTTTCTATTGTACAACTACAATGGTATTCAACTCTCCATCGGCTCGTTCATATACGAATTACTCTGCAAGTTGCGTGATTAATCAACGATTGATGAGTGAAAATAAAGTATCTGGCAGTGAATATAGACATTTTCTACAGAAGAATGCGGAAAAAATCATGAACCAAAACAGACATGATATTGCCACAAAAATTAGATTTTAAAGCAGCAAAGCAGTAAATACTAAGCAAAAAAATAATTTAAAGAGTTTATTTTTTTGGTTTTAACTTGATACATTTAATATTTTAAAAATATTTCCATTTCCTTGTGTATGGAAGACTCTTATAGGTATATTAAACTATTGAATAATGATTTAAAAAATTCATTAAGATTCTACACGACACCAGAATATAAAAGGCTCAATAGTTCTGTACGTGGAGGGATTATGCTCGGTTCTGTTTTGTATAATCATTATAATAATATAATGGATATAATGGATGCAGCCCCAAGTCTTAATCAATCCGTGGTCGTCTATAGAGGCATGAACAGAAGGTACATTGAAACAAAAAATCAAACATTCATCTCTACAAGTTTTGACAAGGAAGTTGCAATGAAATTTTTAAGTGGCAGGTCTTGTTGCTTGTATATAATAACACTTACACCAGGACAATATGGTATATTGCCTTTGATTGATGTTTCAGATGCCCCCGAAGAAAATGAAGTACTGCTTCCTCCCGGTAGATTATCTATCCAGAGGATTGTGCCAGCATCAGAAAACAAAGACAAGGTAGATATTATGTACTGTACATATTTACCCGAGGATGCTATAATCATCTCAACAGGAGACTTGAATAATAAAAAAATAAAAGTAGAAAGATTAAAATTAACTGTAGAAAGTTGGGTGGAAAGACTTGTAAAATCTGATATAAAAAGTCAAGTTGATTTATTCTGTTCCGAAGACCCCGAATTATTCCAAGAGTGTATGGATGAACAATTGAAGACATTGGATTATTATGATGATATCCCAGCAGAAGCCATTGAAAAATTTAAATTACTTTTTACAAATATAAGCGAAGCACTGGCTACTGTTTCCAAATAATTTTTTAAAACCAGAAGCAAATACGTCTTTCTATTACTTAACAATTAAGTAATCATTCAATTCCCAGTATGAGAAGAGATATAAGTATTTTTAATTTTATCGACAGATTCCGTGATTGAAATTGAAAATGAAAAATCTATATCATTAAAGTTATATAGAAATCCATCTCCTCTTCTTACTTGAAATTGAAATTTGTCTATAGAGGCAACAGGAGGGTTAAATTCTTTAGGGGCACTTATAAAATTATCAAACATCATAACACCTGGAGGCTCTAATAATAAAATCTTAGCAAAGATATCACCAAGGTTAGCGCCTCCTATAGTGTACATTGTGTTTAGATTTGGGCTTGTTAAAAATACATAATTTTCACCCTCGAGTGAAATGCTTTTGTAGAGTATCCCGTCCATGTTTCCATTGAATGTATTCGAGTGAGAATTTTTAAATCCATGCTTCCATGAAGATAATGCTATTTTTCCACTACTGGAGGCAGTCTCTGTAGCAAATATGTATTTCAAATCTATAATATATGTATTTTCGTCTATAATTTTTTCTATATTATGATATTTTTTATTTAAAACATTCATTGGTATTCCTCCAAGAACAGGTCCTCTGGGTTCCTGGGCAGGTATCCTGTCTATAAAAATTTTTCTATCCTTTCCTACTATTCCTGATGTACCAGCAGTAGTTATATCTCCATTGATACAGGCTAAAAATTGAAAATCCGAAAAATAGATTACAGCCCCATCCGATTCAAACAAAACATTAGCCACCCTTAATAAAAAATCCTCAAAAAAAGACTCTGAGCCGTGAGGGTTAACGTATAATTGAGGGACGCTGTTTGTATCGTTAAATACAGTTCTGTCTCCTATGTGAACAGAGCATATACCTCCAATATTACGATATTCAAAATTAATAAATGGACGAAATCTCACAGTAAATAAATCTACATATTCGGCTATATAACTTTTAAAGGGTGCAAAACCTCCCCCAAGAATAGTGATAATGTCGCCTGTCTCTATAATACCTTGTGTAGAGTAAGGAAATGAAAGAGTTACGACGGTCAAGTCTCCTGTAAAATTTCTAATAAGTTCAACTCCATCGAATATTGTTCCTTTTAAATTGTGTTCTTGTTTTGTTGAAATTAACGCATATTCACCAGAGTAATCGATTATTGATATTATATCCGAAAACCCGTGCTTTGGATGAACTACTGTTATCTGACTGGTGCCTATCACTGTATCTTTAAAAGACAAAGGGTCTATGTAGGAAACACTGTATTGGATGTCAAATGTAAAGTCTGTTGTATTTTCCACTACCACTCTACCACTCAGTTGAGGCGATGACTTGAAATTTATCAAACTCACCTTATCCCCAGAGTGTTTAACATATCCAGAAGTACTTGGCGTTGATAGATTTATATTTAATAAATTAAATGTATTATTTCCGGTGACTATTATTGGGTAATTTCCATTCAACAGAGGAAAGGAATTTGTGTCGGTGATGTCTACATTAGTCTCGGCTATTATTCCATGTGGGACGGCTGTGATGACTTTTCCACTCGTCGAAATGGATGATATTTCAATCACTTGAGCACTGTTTAATTGATGCTCTTCCGTTGTTGTAAAGCGGATATACCCTCCTATAATATCGGCACCAGTAATAGAAAAAGTTCTGGTCGATATGGTAGACTCTAATACATCACTGGAGTCTTCGTATGGAAACCCTATATTATCTGCTATCTGTGATCCACTTGAAAAATATAAAATTTTAAATTTATCAGGAATTCCGACTTTTGCAATAGACCCCCCTCCTATTTCGGATCTACTTGCTCTACCATTGGTTTGATAATGAAAATAGTCTAGTTCTGTTTGAAAAGTGATCGGGTCACTTATTACGGTAAATAAACCATTTACAGTTGAACTTGGTAAACCTCCAATTCCTTTAACATCAGATATCAAAAATTGATCACCTGGTTTAAGGCCATGAGAAAGTGAATATACCTTGATTGTACCTGAACCGAGTGTAGTTTCTAATGAATTATCCTCTAATTGTATTTGTTTATAAGAATTAAATGTTATTATATCAGTGCTGATATCTACATCCACTTTAAAAAAATGAAACGATGGTATTGTAAAAAATGTATCTTGATCGATGAAGACTCTCCGTTTTACTAAATTCATTTTTTTTTCAAATTCTTTTGCAAGTGAAATGATATCGTAATTCCCAGGCTTCAGATTTACAGTGTAATTTGGAGCTCCAAAATCAATAAATGAATCAAAAAAATCTGTACCGGTTATACCTCCTTCGAATGGTATTTCAAGTATACCGTTGATAACATATGCTCTTCTATTTCCTATAAACGAAATAAAACTACATTCATGTACTACTATGAAATATGGCTCTGGTCGAGTGTATTTTGAAGGGTCGTAATACTGTAGCGGTATCCTCACGGTATTTGGTTTTGATGTCATAAATAAATATTCTTCATTCCCAAAAAACATCCATATCCGGACCATTCTCAAGTCATTGTCTTCTTCATTTTGCCACGTGATTGTGTTATTTTTTAGTTCTACTGGAGTATCTCGTATAACCTGATCAGTATTGGGAAATTCCATTGAAATTAGTTTAATTTTTTTAACATTGTAAAAACTTTTACCAAATGGTATTATCATGTCATTGGGCTCTGGATAAGCATCCTTGTCTCTGTCCTCTGTATCTATTGAGATGACGGTTTCTACTTCATACATTGTATTTTCTAATGGAATTTTATCCTCCTCGGGTTGTTTTTTCAAATCATGAAACTCTCTAAAGTTATTTTTATCATACAGCGAGATATCCTGCACGTCTGTGCCTCTAACAAACTGATTTGAGACCATAAAATCATCATTTGCAATATCATACAATGGAGGTTCATTTTTTCTTCTAGTGTTGTTCATATAGTTTCATATAGTTAATTTTTAAATTTTAAACTATCCACAGTGATACGTACAACCGATGAAAACTGCCGTGTATTCTGCTTCTTCTAGTGTCTCAACAGATGTTCCATCTGAAAGAATATATCTAACTTGAAAATTCTCAAGATTATTTGAAAAATTTATATTGCACGTAGCCTTTGCTACTGTAAAAGAATGTAATAGGTCGTCTGGTTGTAATGTACCATACCCGGGAACTGTACATGACGTGATATAATCTCCATTTTCTATATTTCCGTTTTTATTACAGACCCAGATACCTCCTTCTCCGAGGGAATTTACTCTTACTCTACCGAATATCCGTCTTTCATATTCGAATGGGTTGTAATCTTTGATTATATTTCCGTTGTCGTCGATTAAAGGGGAATCTTTTGAATCTGTAATGACCCCAAATACCCTTTTATCTGAGTTTTTATCAGATAACTCTATCTTAGGGAGAGATTCATTTATAGATATTGCTTCCTTGCCTGTAATGTCCTGGCCGGTTATTTCATTTTTAGATAGATATTCTCCGGTTGCGGAAACAATCAAACCAAATAAATTACCTGTGTCGTATTGATTAAAATCTTCACTGTAGCACATGTGCTGCCCTGTAAAGTAAGAAGTTGTTGGAAGTCCAACAGCATAATAAATTTCCCCTACCTTTGTATAAAATAGAGGGGAGCCACCCGAAGACACTTGTACCTGGATGGCACGAGAAGAAAGACTTGGTCCTACTGTGAATTTAAAATAATCTTGATTAGGATTTAGATTATTGATGATAAATCCATCGAACCCTGTAGCATTTATTCTGATATCACGAGAAAAGGTAGTTCCACCTATCCCAACACCCCCTGAAACTGTCAATGCCCCTGTACTACTTGATGTACTTGCTGTGGTAGAATTGATGGATAATCTACTTGATGTGCTATTACCTGAAACTCCAAATGAAAAATAAACTCCACCTTCACCTCCATCGAAATCTATTCGTCCATTAGCACCCGATTGATTTGATATTCTCAGTACGCTATTAAACCCCGTCCCTGTAATAGAAATATCACTTCCAGACGAGCCGTCGTTTCTAGCGAGTGTCATAGCACTAACCCCGACCCCTTGATACCCTATATTCAATCTCCCTGACATACCAACACCTCCTGAAACTATCAAAGCCCCTGTACTGCTTGAGGTACTTGCCGCGGTACTCGTGAGCCTAGATGTTCCACTGACCCTAAGATCCCCCCTTATATCCCATTCTCCTAATACATTATCCCATCTTGAATAAACACCCTGGGTGGCTCCATAAAAATATACATCATGCCCTTCCCCGCTAGAATTTCCTGTTTGTAAATAATTTGCAAAAATATCATCTGGAGACGAACCTCCTATGACAGTAGAGTCTATACTTCCGCCGGTTATTTCTATATTGCTGAAATCTATATTGCTAGTGCCGTTAGTATTAGCCAGTAGAGAATTGAGCCCCTTCAAAGGCTTTCCAAAGCCAGAATTTGCTTTGCTCATTTATTTATTATTGTGTATTTAACTTTAAATTATTTTACAATATATAGAAATGACGACGAGAAGAATTGACCAACCTCCACTGGATGACGTCGGGGATGATGACTTTTTAACCACAAATTCATTTGTATCAGGTATATACTCCGATGACCTTTCCATCATTGATAAAAATAATTTCAGGGAATATACAGATTTAAAAAAAAGTACCAGTGAATTTAGTGATAGTATAATCATAGATAAAAATGCGTCGGATGTTATTTCTACCGATAGAGAGTCCATCATTTCAATAGACACCAGATACAGGGATACCAACACATTCCCAGAACCTAATCATGTTATAATGCCTTTTGGTAAAATTTTTTACAATGTTAAACAGATAAAATTAATTTCTACAGAATTCCCAAATACAGACCAGGTGATACGAAATACCCCCGTAGAATTAAAGAATAATACAGTATCATGGCAAAATTTAGTAGAGGATGGAGGAGGTTCCTATGAGGGGGTGTATTTTTTTTTTGGAACCAATATTTCCCAGACTATACCAGGTATAGTCGTTATCAATATTACCGATAATTTACCTATTAGGGTTGTTCGTCCTATAAATCAAGAATTTTACATATATATTTATCAATCTAGATTTGAACCTTTTAATGGAAGGCGCAAATCATATATGGGTGAAAATGGAAGTGTAAATATATATTTTGAGGAAGGTATCCCTCCAGGGGAATTGGATAATCTTTTTTTCCTTGTAGATTTTGGAAAACCGGAATACATCATGAATATTACGCCGGGTAATTATACTTTGAAAACACTTGCTTCTACGATAGAGACAAATATGAATTTGATGAGAAGAGGTGGAGGAAAGAGTTCTTCATTTCATTTTTTTAAAGTGAATGCAGATTTAAACACTGATATAGTTTCATTTGATTCTTATATAATAAGGCTTTTTCCATCGAATCCAATCAGCGTAGTTCGTGGTTCGGGTATAATAACTGCTTCAAGAAGTAATCATGGGTACAACGTAGGTGATCAAGTATTAATTCTTGACTTAAAAAGCATTGCAGGTATTTCTTCGGATACATTAAACGGATTACAGACTGTTAAAACAGTAATAAATACTGATAGTTATACATATGAAGTAAATATAACTGCAAACCAAAGTACGAGTGGTGGGGGTTTGAATGCAAAAGAAGGGAAACCTGATAAATTTAAAATGCTATTTAAATCTAGAACTTCTAGAATAGTAGAAAATTTAGGATTTCCATATGAAGATTCCAGTGAATATGTAGGTGTATCAAATCCAATAACTACTAAAACTCTTACTCTAAGTAATATGTTTATCACTGGTAATTATGTCAGATTCATTACGAACATTCCTCACGAGTTAAAAGGTGCAATTATAAACGAGATAGATACAATTTCAGCGGATGGAAAAATAAGAACCGTGAACCCTCATAACATAACCGTCGATAATGTAGATATATCAGGATCTGATTTTATACCTGATGGAAGATATCCTGTAATAAATACTGGAAATTATACCTTCACTTTAAGAAATATAAATGGACTTGTTCCAGGTACAGGAGGGTTCGTGAAGCATTCAGGGGATAAAATAAACTTGATAAATTTCAAGTCCTCCCCTAGAATATTTGGCAATATGTTTGCTGTGGAAAATGTTTCTACATCTGGATTTGATGTTAATCTTGGTGTGTCATTTATAGACCCGTCAAATATTAAAAATACGATCATAGGAACTGGTCAAATAAAAATACAACATATTGATCATGGTTTCTTGGAAATAACATCCATATCAGCAGGTTCAGATGGAATTGCGTTGATAACCACCAGTTATCCACATGGACTTGATACAGGTATTAAAGTATTTTTTTCAGGAACAGACAGCACGCCAAGATTAGATTCTATAGAGGACGTAGCAATAACAAGGGTAAATTCTACTCAATTTACTGTTTTTTTATCTTTATTAGGATTGGTTGATAATATCTCCGTGAATGGAACGACTGGTATAATAGGTAGAGGAGGTAGTAATAAAATTGCACTGAATAGAATTATAGCACCGGAAAAGGGCAGTAATTTTATCGGTGGAATACCATTGAGTGTTTTGAATGGAGAGTATCACTATATAAATGTGATTGATAAAGACAATTATATGATAAGATTAGAGCATAATTCTGCAACCGAAACTATAACCGCAGGAGGTGAAAATGTAGTAGTTTCATCGAGTAGGCATGGTTTTAAGGATTCTCAATCAAATACTTTTAATGGGAATAAAGACGGCACGCTGTTTAAAAATACATCGGTAGAAGGCGAAAACTACACTTTGCTCACTAGCCCAGGTATAGAAACGGTCCATACCACAGGTAGAAAAAGGGTCAGTGATATATTTGCAAAATTACTGCTTTCAGACCCTCCTGGAAATATGATATTCAATAGTTTTATCAGTGCTCCAAAAATTTTTAATCCCCCTCTTAGTTCTATGAGAGAAATACAACTTGACGTCGTACGAAAAGACGGCTATCCTTACAGCATGCAAGACAGCAATTATTCATTGTCCCTGTCAATCATCGAATCAGTGGATAGAATAAAGACAACTGGTGTATCATCCAGGACAGGTGAATCTGGTTTGTATTAAAAGAATAAAATATATACATATATAATGAACAATACAAGAAGAAAAAATGAACCTCCATTAGATGACATTGAAAGCGATGATTTTATGGTTTCAAATCAGTTTGTTAGAAGCACAAGCGTCAATGATTTGAGTATAAATGACAAGAATAATTTTAGAAATTATCATAAAAATAATGAAATCAGCAAAGATGAAGAAACTTCCAATATAGTCAGTTATGATAAAGAAACCATCATATCTATAGATACCGTAGATAGAGATATTGATACTTACCCGAACCCTAATCAGGTAATTATTCCTTTCGGGGAAAGTTTTCATAATGTTAAACAAATTAAACTAATTTCAACTGAATTTACAAATACTGATCAGGTGATACAAGATAAACCTATGGAAATAAAAAACAATACAATAACATGGGAAAATCTAGATCAAGACCTCGTGTATAGAGCGAGTGGAAAACTCGAGATATACTCTGATGACATATCAAACACGGCCGATACTGTGATTATAAATGTTTCTAGATTTTCAGTTGATATCAATAAATATAAAGTTTTTGGAGATTATTTTATAAGCATTTTCAACTGTACTTTCACTTTGTTTAATGGGAGGAGACAGGCCTTTATAAAGGATGGTGAAATACATGTATTTTTTGAAGGAGGGATACCCTCGAGTGAATTGACAGGGTTCTACGCTGAGATAGATATAGGAAAACCAAATTACACTGTAGAAATAAAGCCTGGAAATTATGATATACTATCATTAGCAAATGAACTACAGACTAAAATGAATTTGGTACAGAGAGATATATTGAATCTCATCACCAGTACCGAGGACCTAACCCCTATACTTCAATTTCATTATTTCACAGTTGATGCCGATGTAAATACAGATGTGATAACATTTAGTTCCTATATTATAAACGAATATGTAAATTATTTCCCTATATCTACTGTGAAAGGTTCTACTGAAATAAAAGTAATTTCAGCATATCATACATTTATTCCAGGCGATAAAGTTTTAATGATTGGCGTCGATAGTTCTGGTGGGATATCAAGTAAAATATTAAACGGGTTATTTACAGTGCTAACAACTGGTCTTGGTTTTTTTACTTACGAGGTGAATGTAGAGGCAAACGAAACTAAAAGAGGGGGTGGATTTAATGTTAAGACAGGTATACCTGATAAATTTAGATTTCTATTAATGACGGGTTTGTCCAGAATTTCAAATGTTATGGGATTTCCATATGAAGATTCAAGTCAGTATATAGGAGCAGTAAATCCAATAAGGACCAAAACATTAAAGATAAACGATGCTATCATATCAGGAGATTATGTAAGATTTATTACCACTACTCCGCATGGACTTAAACAAGCAACTGTAGTTGAGATTTCTTCCATTTCAACAGGAGGAAAAGTTATTACATCCACCCCTCATGGTATAAAAAATGGTAAAAATATTTACTTGTATGGTACAAATTTTCCGGGCTTGGATGGGGAACATCCTGTAATTGTAACTGGTAATAGTTCATTTAATTTAAAAAACATATCATTACCTTCAATTGGAACATCAGGGTACGTTAAGCATGACGGGGACAGAATTAAATTAATCAATTTTAAATCTTCCCCTCAAATAACATTGAATAAGTTTCTGGTTGAAAATACAACAAACACCTCGTTTGAAATATTATTTAAGGTTACCTACATAGACCCTTCAAGCATCCAAGACACAGTTATAGGTACAGGTCAAGTATTTGTTACACACCCAGACCATGGATTTTTGGAAATTACATCTATAAGAAACAGTCCTATAGTTCCTTCTTCTAGGTTGGTATCTACAAGTACAAAACACAAATTATCAGGGGTTTCTATACCAGTTTCTATCGTTGTTAATAAAGTCGGTAGCCTTGCAGTTGGGACTGTAACATTTATTCCAAATTCTGGAATATCTTCGCTTAATCCTTTTACAGAATACTTAAAAGACGGGGATTTGATAAATATTTTTAATGGTATAAAAAACGTAATTAAAATAATCAGCGCAACAGAATTGCAAGTGAATATATTTTTTAACAATATTGTAAATATCCCGTTAACTTCTCTTTTTAAAGGAAATTTGATAGATGTTTCATTTACAAATTCAAATCCCATTATAGACAGCTGTCTAGATAAATATGAAGTGATTACTATAAGGGAACCAGATGAAACTGTTTTTGAAATAAAGGGGACTTTTGTAGAAATACCTGAAATAATAGACGAAGGAACTACTGGTATCGTAGGAAGACCTGGAAGTCATAGAGTATCTATCAATAGGGTAACGGGCGATAAAAAAATAGGAGGCATACCTCTTCAAGTGATTAACGGACATTATCATGATATATCCGTGATAGATGAAGATACATATATGTTTAGGTTAGATCATAATTTTGCTGAAGAAACAGTATCCACAGGAGGAAACAATGTAGTAGTTTCTTCAAGTCTTCACGGATATAGAAATTCTCAGTCAAATACATTCAATGGGCAAAAAGAAGGTAAATTATTTAAAAGTATTTCACTGGAAGGGCAAAAGTACGCGCTATTAAGTAGTCCCAATCTTAATTCCATATTACAAATAACAAGGACGGGAACTGATGATATATTTGCAAAACTTTTACTGGATAAACTCCCGGGTTTTGTGATATTTGATAGTTTTATCAGTGCTCCAAAGATTTTCAACCCTCCTCTTAGTTTTTTAAAAGAGATAGAACTTGAGGTAAAACGCAAGGACGGAGTTCCTTTCGATCTCGGGAACATTGATTATTCTTTAACTATATCAATTATAGAATCCGTGGATAGAATAAAAACAAGCGAAGTATCAGCCAGAACTGGTCGGTCGGGTTGTATTGATTTTTCTTGAATTTTTTTATATTTTAATAGCAAAGATGATGAAATACGTTATTTTGGCTTTGTTGTTATCTTTGACGATATTTATGTCCTATTACATCAACGAATATAGACAGGACAGAACCAAGAAAAATAAACTCATTGGTTTATCTGTTTTGCTTGGTATCACTACGCTATTATCAGGGTATTTTGTATATGATCAGTTTTTATCGGTCGCTACCCCTGCCAATGAAAGTTATCAAAAGGTTCTGACGGAATTTTTGAAGATGGATGATGATACTTTGTAGATTTCAAGCAACCAATGCTTCATACTATTTTTTAAAAATAAATTCTTATAAATTATTTTTAAATGATATAGCAAAGTCTATGTTTTACAAGTAGTTTTTAACTATGATATGTTTGTATTAATTTCGTTTCCAATTCTGCCAGAATGTAATTTAAATCTGTACTTTTTATCATATTCACCTGATATATAGCCATCATATAATTCTTCTATGAACGGAGTCTTTCCGATAATCATCAGGCATTTTATACTTGTTTTTTTAAAACATTCAGCCAATTTCTTGTGTTCTTCTTTTCCAAATTTACAATATCCATAATCTGTGAATTGACTATCGTACGGAGGGTCAAGGAACATAAAATTATCAGAATCATTGTATTTTTCAAATATATATTCAAAGCCTTTATTGAATATTTCTGTTCTTTTCAATAAATTTTCATAATCTTTGTTTTTTAGTTCTTCAAAGTTAAATGTCTTATATCTACCAAATGGGATGTTGAAGCCTCCCTTTGAATTATATCTCATCATTCCGTTCAAAAAACCCTGATAATCTCTAATAGATACTATTAATATCTTATATGCAACGTGTCGTTGCCATCTGGCTGATGGATTATCCGGTTCCGTAACCGCCAATGAACGAAGACGGTTGTATTATG
>Ga0306866_1000140_pt1 | contig 28806 bp, 27 predicted proteins | sample AntRauTorckE5432_FD_190450 | JGI IMG/M metagenome (GOLD analysis project Ga0306866, IMG submission 190450) | Saline lake microbial communities from Rauer Islands, Antarctica - Metagenome Torckler E5 #432 (v2) (version 2) | ecosystem: Environmental > Aquatic > Non-marine Saline and Alkaline >...
ATCCTTAAGAATGTCGACACCAGTCACTTTGTTCATACCATCGACTTCAGCGCCGACTATTGCTGTTGCGGTGGTATTAAAATGCACTGTTATCTTGTCATTATTTTCTACTTCTTTTATAAGCACTTCTGAGGCTTTCCATGCATCACTTCTAATTAGAATGTCGATATGGCTTGCAAACTTTGTCAAAAACAGTGCTTCTTGTGCACTAGAGTTTCCACCCCCGACAACAACTAGTTTTTTGTCACGATAAAACGCACCGTCACATGTCGCACAGTTATGTACGCCTCTTCCGTAATACTCTGTTTCACCAGGAATACCAATCTTTTTCCACTCAGAACCAGTGCCGATAAGTACGGATTTCGCTTTCATTTCGCCACTGGTCGTTTGCAGTACAAAACTTCCGTCGTTTTGCTTTTTAACAGATTGCACTTCGCCTAATTCTATTGTGGCACCGAAACGCTCGGCTTGCTTTTGTAATTTATCAGCCAAATCCATGCCAGCAACACCCTTTTCAAACCCAGGATAATTGTCTACCATATCGGTGATAGCAGCGAGGCCACCTATGATTCCTTTTTCGAATATGAGCGTACCAATGTCTTCCCTAGACGTATAGACTGCGGCCGCTAAACTAGTTGGTCCGGCACCAATCATGATGACGTCATGCATACTGTCTTCCTGTTTATCTTCTACGTCATCTGTTGACTCACCAAGCATTTTTCGTACTTCTTCATCATTAGGGTTCACTTTATACTCATCACCAACAAAGAGTACAGGTATAGTCTGGTTATCGTTAGTTTTGGCGTTCATTTCTTCTCTCACGCCTTCATCGTCAACATTCTTATAGTCATACTCGACATCCATAGACTCTAACTTTTTCTTTAAAGCTTCACAGTAGCTACACCATGGAGCTCCGTACATTAGTGGTTTCGTCATATTTTCCTTATTATTCATTACGTTATAAAAAGAATCTACTTGTCGCAAGTAGATTCTATTATGTTTAAGTACCTACTTAATTAGTTTACACTAATGTAGACAACTTTGCCAAGTTAAACCCAATCACGACATCTTCTTGGCCGTTTTCATTTTCTACTAAAGTCACAGGAACAGTCAATGCGCCTGACTTTTCATAGATAGTTTTTTGCATTTCTGGGTTATCGTCTAGGTTTACGGTGTTGTAGGCAATCTTTTTGCTGTCGAGCCATTTTTTTACCATTCCGCAGTAGCCGCAGGTGTTTGTAGTGAAGACAGTGATTTTTTTACTCATGATGTTTGTAGGTTCCTTGATTTTGATGATTATTTAAATGCTTATTTTTTGAAATGTCGTGTTTTTATTCTTAAATAACTGCTTCATTTAGTATATATGGTGCTTAAGCTTAAATCAAGTGCACCATATATAGTTTTGAGAGTTTATTAGTTTTCTACGGCGAGTAGCTCTATATCAAAGATCAAATCACTGTTTGGTGGAATATTTGCACCAGAACCAGCTTCTCCGTACCCTTTGTCAGAAGGAATAAACAATCGACGTGTTTCGCCAACTTTCATGCCAGGAATACCTTCTTGCCAACCAACGATAAGATTATCTAGTGGGAATGTTGCAGGTTCACCACGGCCAACGCTAGAATCGAATATTGTCCCGTTAGATGCAAGCGCACCTGTGTAGTTAATAGTCACTGTTGCGCTCGGCTGAGCTTCATCGCCACTGCCTTCAGTCAATGTATCAAAACGCAATTCAGGTACCTCTACTTGGCCGTCAAAATTATCAATTATTGTTCCAGCTAAACTATTATCTTGCACTGGTTCCTCCTGATTTTGTGGGTCATTAGTGCTTGGCGAGTCCTGGACTAGCCCCGCTGGCTCACTGTTAAGTTCATATATTACGTACCCTGCCGCACCGATTGTCGTCAATAGAAACAGAAGTGCTAAAGAAAACGCAGCCACTCGTTGGCTGTTAGAATTTGCCATTATGTATTACCCTCCACGCGTATTAATTTTATTTCGCGATTAGTATTCATTATACCGTCACGACCTAGCTGAACCAAGAGTGTTAACGTTGTGTAATTGTCAAATTAGATAACCTATGAACGAGAGAGGTAGAGTATCCGCATGTTTATTGTAGACAGGTGTACTGTTTGGCAATTGTTACGGGTTGGTCTATTGGTCTAGCGGTTCATGTCTAGTACCAGCTTCGACTATAAAAGCTTCAGATCCTTCACCTGTTTCAGTGCCAATTACCATACCAATATCAGCTGGTTTTTTTAAATTCTGGATCCAGCTCTACTGAGCTTACAGTTCCACCTTATGTTTCATTTGAAACAACAACACCAACTTCTCGATTACCAATTCTATGAGCAGATTCTGTTACTGTTGCACCACTACTTATGATTGTGTTGCTAGCTAAGTCATCAGGAATTGGGTTATTACCACCTTCTATGATTGCACAATCGTATATTGTCACAATATCTTGATCCAATATTTCGTAACCACCCTTTGAGTCTGTCACGGGAACTTGTACACCTGCAATCACTTCATATTGACCCGGTTCAAGAGCAAATTGTGGATCAGGAAATGCTATTTCAGATAATTCATCGACTACAAAATATCCAGGGTCAGAATAGCCATCATAACCTACAGGAATTATTTCAACACCAAATATGATTGGTAATGAGCTTTTTTTTACGCTTGATTCACCATAAAAATCAACAACTATATCTGTCACACCACTTTCATCACGTGTTTCTTCGCAAGAACGAGTAAATATAAATGCACCTACCGTTTCAGAGTAATTCTGAGTTTTGTCTACATTTTTCTGCAAACTGTTTTCTGTAGATGCAGATGTTTGACCTAAGTCTTGTGCAGCTATTATCGCTGCTGACTCTACACTACTTTTCTCAAGATCTGACTCCACAGCACGGACTGGACCAGGAATAGCCACGCCTACTAATGTGGCTGCTGCCGTCATGTTTCTAATTTTAGCGTTCATAGACATATATTCCTTTTAATGGTGTATATTATACTCTTTTTATTTATTTTTGTCAATAATTAAATGATTATCATTTTGTAGTGTGAAGTGTTTTAATTATTACCCTCTTTTTTTACCCACTTTTTTTCGTGCCATGCGAGTTCCTTTTGATACCCTCATGCGAAGCCACTCTGCGGCGAGGTAATAGTAAGGGAACGAAAGCACGACTAATATAGTGCTCGTCAGTAGTCCGAATATGATCGTATAAGCCAGTGCTTCCCAGAATGGGTCACTAAGTGCTAATGGCAACAATGCAACCACTGTGGTGAGTGTCGTCGTGACAAGTGGACGAAAACGCTTTTGTACTGCATTAGCTATCGCATCTATGCTTCCTACTCCAGCGCGCTTTTCTTGGTTAGCGTATTCTGTCAGTAGAATAGTGTTATTAACCGCGATACCAATCAGACCAATTAATCCCACTTGTACAAAAAAGCTCAATGCGTTGTCAGTGTAGAACAACCCACCAAACACACCCAAGAAAGTGAATGGAATTGCCATGAATATGAGCAAAGGCTGCAAGAATGAGCGGAACTGTGAGGCAAGTAATATGTACATCAATAGTAATGCAATCGGGAATGCGTAGGCAAGTGATGCAAATGAATCAGCATTTTCTGTTTCTTGTCCAAAATCAAACCCTAATGAATCTTCGTTGTAACCTTGACTAACAAGAAATTCTGGAGTGAATTTATCTTCAATATATGTTTGAGCTGACTGTAGTAGCGCAGAAGTATCATCATCGTCAAATGCAGCACTAACTGTTAACACCCGCTGTCCTGATTGACGAGCAATACTATCTGTTTTTGGCAGCTGAGTTTTGGTTATGTTTGCTTCATTGCCATTTGTTCGTTCTATTGTCGCCCCATCAATGTAGTCTCTTACTTCAGTGGCAAGTTGAGTTGCTTTTTCTAAGTCTTCTTCAAGTACCTGAACTTGCAAAGGAAACTCAGCCACAGGTGGACCGGCATCAAACTGTAACACTCGCACGCTAACTTCTTCAGGAACGGCAGCTGTCATAGCAGCTTGAAGCTTCTCTATTATCACTGGTGATTTAATATCTCTTTCATTGAACGGCGTCAATTCGATGCTTGCATCGGCAGACCTTGCATTAGGTTGTGCGTTTCTACCGTAGAGTACTCGTACTGCTTCTTCGCCAGCAACGTCAACAACAACTTGATTAATATCTGTGGCGACTTCCTCTGCTTGCTCAATCGAGTAGCCATCTGGATAGTTAATTGAGAATCCAATCTGATTACTGTCTTTTGAGGGAGGGAAGATATTAAATGACAACTGGCCAGCGTACCCAATAGCAGCTCCAAAAAAACCAAGGCTAAGCATGAACATAGCTATCGTCACAAAAATTCCTTTTCTGCGCGATGTCTTAAGAAGCCTTGGAAGTTCACCGGCTTTTATACCTATATATGATTCAAGTTTTACAATTGGATTTATCTTCGTGAATGCGTCTACTTCTGTTTGTTTCAACAGAATGAACTTTGCTAATACAGGAATAACGGTAAGTGAAAGGGTGAGCGACGTAATAAGCGCAATAATGATAGTAATAGGCATTAATCGAATAAACTCACCAAGGATTCCCGTCAAGAATGCAAGTGGCAAGAATACAAGCACGGTTGTGAAGGTGCCAGCAAAGCTAGCTGCACCTATCTTACGCACGGCAAGCTTAACCGATTCTAGTGGTTTTCGTTTCTTGCTTCTACTCGCAACAATAGACTCAACTACAATCGTAGCGTCATCGACAAACAAACCGAGAGAAAGGACAAGCGCAAATAGTGTAATCGTATTAAGCGTATATCCGATCAAATACAGGACACTCACGGTAGCAGCGACAACCGTCACCATAAACAACCCAGTAATGATCGATGCACGCCATGTGATAAGCAGGAAGCTCACAAGAGCAACTGCAACCAGTCCTGTTAATAAGTTAGTTTGCAACGACGAAATCTGCGTATCAATAGTCTCGGCAAAATCAGCACCAATTACTACTCTATAGTCACCTTGATACTCTGAAAGATCAAGTTGAGCAATTCTCTCGTTAACCAATTCGGATAGCTCAAGAACATCGATTTGGTCTTTATCTCTGTCAACGCCTACCGTCACAGATTGGAAGAATTCTAAGCCCTCACTATTGGTTAACCCAAGTTGGTTAAAGGCTGTTTGACGAGTTTGCTCTTCTCCTGTGACCGGATTGTTTCCTGTTTCAAGAAGCGATTGTACTTCTGTTTCCACAATGAGGGCGTCACTTTTCATATCCTCAGCAACAACACTGGCAACTTCTTCGAGAGATTCAACCGTTGTTGGCTCTGTGCTATACACAGAGAGAAGTAGATCAAATTCGTTCAAAAATGCACCAGGGTCTATAGCAAGTACCGATGTCTGTGCTTCTTCGGGAAGTGTCGTCGCCTGTTCTATTGCCTTTTTGACATTGTTTGCACCGTCTGTTGGGTTTACCCCATCATCAAAACTAACAACAGCATTAAAGAAGTTGCTTCCAGCTGTAGTATCTACATCAGTGACCCCTTCAACACCTGAAAGTAGCTCCTGCAATGGCTGAGCAACATCACTATCAACTAAGCTAGCGTCATCGACAAAATAGGTGCCTTGTACAAAGCTTAGTGGAAATTGAATAGGTGGGAAGCCTTCACGCTTAATAAGAGTCGTGTAGGTTGTTGCACCAAACCCAAGTATAAAAGCCCATAATAATAACGTCAGTTTCCAATTCTTGAAGAAAAATGCCGTAAATTTCACGAGGAAATTATCTTTTTCAATTTTCTCAGGATTTTTCTTCATTTTTACGCTTTTCTTTGCCATATCCTGCCCTTACATTCATTAGTTAATATTCTATTGTCTCTTTACTTAAATTCTATCCTACAATGCCAAATTTTTGTAGTGCTTCTTGCCTCTCTTCGGCTGACCTTGCAGTCTGTACTTGCAAAAGATTAGCATATATACCATCTGTCTTGGCTAGTTCTTTCGGTGATCCGATTTCTGATACTGTCCCGTTTTTAAGTGCAACTATGACGTCGACATTCTGAATTGTGCTGAGCCTATGAGCGATAATGATGGTAGTACGGTCTTTCATGAGTCTTTCAAGGGCCTCTTGTACGAGTAATTCACTTTTGCTGTCTAAACTACTTGTCGCTTCGTCTAATATTAACAGTGGGGCATTTTTAAAGAGTGCCCTTGCTATAGCAATTCTTTGCTTCTGACCGCCTGATAACTTAAGGCCTCTCTCGCCAATCTGTGTATCGTAGCCGTTTTCTAAATCATTAATGAAATCATGTGCATTCGCAGCCTTGGCGGCTTTCATAATATCTTTATCAGATGCGTCTTTATGTGCATAACTAATATTTTCTTTAATAGTGCCACTAAACAAATTAGGCTCCTGGAATACGACAGCGCTCGAAGAACGTAGAGATTGACGTGAAAAATCTTCAATGTTTTTTCCATCTAGCAAAATTTTACCGCTACGTGGATCGTACAATCTGAGTAATAAATTCGTCAATGTTGTCTTACCTTCGCCGCTTTCTCCGACCAATGCCACTTTCTGACCAGATGTGACCGCGAAATCAACATTCTTGACCACATCTTTTCCATCTTCATAACCAAATGTCACATCTTGAAAAGCCAGATCACCACTTTTTACTGCAATATCTTTTTTAGAATCGCCTGATTCAGGCACTTCTTCCATAACCTTGAAATAATCACGACTATCACTTACTGCTCGTTGTGTTGCTTCTACTAAGAAACTGATTGTGAATATTGGAATACGTATGTTCATTGCGTAAAGAATCAGTGTTACTGCCTCACCTGGACTAAATATCCCTTGAGCTCCTCGTATAAATATGAAGCTGTAGACACCTAAGAAAATGATATTAAGAACTAGTCGGCGCTTAACATCTTGAATATGCCAGAATTTAGATTGTGGCTTTGTAAGCGTAACAAGTTTGCCGAAATGTCTACCAAAAAACCCTAGCTCACGTTTTTCTTGTCCGTAACTTTTTACTACTTTTACTTGTCCGACAGCTTCGGCAAACCGACCACTCGCTAAGTCTATATTTTCATTTTTCTTATCTTGATACTTCTGCCAAGTGCCACTTGAGCGTACTGTCATGATTATAAAAATCGGATAAAGTGACAACAACATGAGGCCTATTTCCCAGCTGATGGTCGCAACAATAATAAGACTGAAGATTGTACTGAAGATGAACTGCAAAAAGTTGTTTGTCATCATCTGAATAAAGTTCACAATTTGCACAATTGAACGGTTCAGACGTGAAATTATTTTGCCAGAAAGTTCTGTATCAAAATATTGTTGCGGTAATTGCATCAGATGGGCAAAATATCGCTCACTTAGAAGTTTGTTGAGCCTTACTGCGATGTTGTCACCGATATACCCACCCCAGTTACTGAATAGGTTCTGGCCTAAATCTAACACAAAGATGCTTAGAGCGAGAAAAGCAGCAAATTGAATATTTGCATCAGACCCTTTTCCGATTTCGTCAATAGCCCAACCTGATATGAGAGGCTGCAAAATAGTCAGCAAAGACAACATAATCGTCAAAAAACTTATCAATGCATAGCTTTTCTTCAGGCTACTGCCAACTTTTAGTATTTTTATTATTTCTTTCACAAATCCAAAACCTTTCACTTGTCGCCCATTAACAAATTACAATATACTGCTAAAGCTGCAGTGCGTATTTAATACCATTGTATCAGACTATAGTCTTAGTCACTATACAATTAATAGTTACTTAGATATTTTCGATCTCAATTAAAAATCGGGCTCATGTGCCCGATTTTTCTGGAGAGTGAGCTGTTTCCACCTGCACATCTTCCGTACTTAAATAATACAATTTACATCACGTTTATGTCTAGGTGATAGTTATCACTGACATTATGTAATTATTTTTACTTATGCTGTCGTTTTGATCAGTTCCCAAGGAAGATACTCTTTACCGAAGTGACCATAGGCAGTTGTTTGGCTATATATCGGGCGCTGTAAATCAAGCCCTTCGACTATGCCCTTCACTGTTGTATCAAGTAACTGATCAACAAATACCTGAATTTCATCAAGACTTGTTGTCTCGGTACCAAAACAATCAAACGCTTTCATTTGTGGATCTGGCTGACCAATCACGTAAGCCAATGCGACTTCACACTTTGTAGCAAGTCCTGCTGCAACAATATTCTTTGCTATGTAACGTGCGGCATATGCAGCTGATCTATCGACCTTACTTGGGTCTTTGCCACTAAATGCTCCACCACCAACCCGGGCGCACCCGCCGTAGCCATCCACGACAATCTTGCGTCCAGTCAGCCCGGCATCACTATCAGGACCTGGGATATGCCACAAGCCAGTGCCATTAATTACAACCTGATCGTCATCGACTTCGTAGCCATATTTTTCTAATACGACATCTATTAACTGCTCTTTTATGACTCGATTCACTTCTTCTGGTGATGTTTCTTCATCGTGAGCAATAGCCATCACAACTTTTTCTACTGCGACTGGTTTGTCGCCGTCATATCTGACTGTCACTTGGCTTTTTCCGTCTGGGCGAACAAACTTAATTGATCCAGACTTTCGTGCGTCGTCTAATTCTCGACTCAATGCGTGAGCAAGCGTAATCGGAAGCGGCATGAGTTCTGGTGTTTCATTGCATGCAAATCCAAACATCATTCCCTGGTCTCCTGCACCGTCAAGATCTACTCCCATAGCAATTTCAGGAGATTGTTGGTGGATATTGTTGTCTATTGGTGACTGGTCAGAAAAGTTCCAATTTTGATTATCATAGCCAAGTTCTTTAATTTTCTCCCTCGTTACAGCTTCAAAATCGACAGTGGCAGTTGTTTTTATTTCGCCAAATAAACCTATTTTATTAGCGCCAACAATTGTTTCTAATCCAGTACGGGCTTTTGGATCTTGCTCTAAGATAGCATCCAATATTGCATCACTGATTGCATCGGCAATCTTATCTGGATGCCCTGCAGCGACTGATTCGCTCGTAAATAATTGATATGACATAAAAATATCCTTCCGTCCGCATTTGGACAAAAGGATATGAAGAAGTATCAATATCTTTCTTGACCATACGGACAAGCTAGACGTAGCACCTTGCATTGGCAGGTTGCTGATCGGTTATAACGGGCTAGATCCCTTCCGACTCTCTGTATATTGTTTAATTGTTAATGTTTATATAGTACCAGACGACACAGTATACTACCAGCCTCCGCCGCCTCCTCCTCCGCCTCCGCCGCCGGAGGAACCACCGCCGGATGAACCAGAGCCACCAGTACTAGATGGAGCGGTAAATGATTGCGACGTTACTTTGGCTGTGTCGGACAAGCTAGATGCTAATGCTGCAGTATTAAAAGATGACCAATTACCGCTATACCACTCTGGCGGTTGCGCATAGATATCTTTAAATGCATTTGCCCAGGATTTTTCTACTCCCATCGCTATTGCGAACGGTAGTAGCTTCTCAAAGAACTTGACGTCCCTAGTTGGTTCACCCGTATGAGGCGCTAACGGTGCCTCGACTGCATCTTGCATTTTTATTCGATCTTTCTCTGCCTTTTCTAAATACAACTCCAGCCCGTCCATATGCTCTAGAAGCTCGACTCCCGGCTGAGATCTTTTAGTCATTAGTCTGCCGAGCAAGATAACTGCAACGAAGCACACCCCGGCAGTAACGACCGTAAGACCTGACGTCAAGCTTCCTAGGATAACACCGATAGCTCCAGCAAAAATACTAAGTAGAAAAGGGCCTAAGACTCTAGGGAATGCTTGTCTTGGGGTGATTTCATAGAATCCTTTTTCGTGAAGATCTTTATCGAGATGCGTCGCTATGCTCTGTGAAGTCGTGTAGAGCTTATTCTTTTTGTCTTCTAATTCTATTTTAGTGCCAATACTATAGGTCGAAAACAATCCTTTTAGCAACATTAGCTCATCTTCATGTATGTGTTTGTCAGCTAATTTTACTAATTCTAGCGTGTGTTTAATTCTCTTCTTTTCTTTGTGTTCAGATATTTTTATATAACCACGAATAGACAGATCTATGATCGCCGCACTTATGTGTTGCGGTGTTAGGTTGTTATCTTTCAGATAGCTTGCCTGCATAACACTGACGTTTTTAGGTCTTCCGAAAAACGGTGCAGTCGCTCGTGAAGCGAAATCTTTACCGTCTTTTCTCCACCTCTTATAAGCCCACAATACTGCATATATCTGTGCACCAATTGCAATCAGTGCTGGCACATACTTTCTGTATTTTTCTATCCAAGTTGGTGCAGTGAAATAACCTTTTTCGTAAGCCTGCACGACAGTCAGTGTTTCATTAGCATCCAGAGGAGCGGTAGACTCGGCTTCCAGGCCATTAGTACGTTGTGTTAATTGACATTTATTTTGATCAGTTGAGCCAAATATTCCAGCAAAACACTGAGCAGCTATTCCAGATTTAGATGTTGCGTCAACTTGCAAATCAACACTGACGTTTTCAAAAGTCTGTAGCCATTGATCACCATTACTATCCCAGAAAAATTCATCATACTCGTCATAAAAAGATATGACATTTTCCAATGCATAGACTAACTCGTAGCTATGAACTCCAGTAATGAACGTATCGGCATCACCGATCCGAATCACCGTATTATCATTTTCTTCGTAGGTAATGTATGGTTCAGGTTGGGCGTCACGGGTGACAGATAGTACCGACAAATTAAGATCATTGTCTTTGTAGGTATTTGGAATAGCACGCAGTATGCCTCGGTTCTGCCCACTGTAGTCTAGCTCAATTGTCTCAACAACTTCTAAAAACCCTTGTGGGTCTTGATTAGTCAGTCTGTAATCGGCATCAAAAGACGTAATGACGAAATCATTGACACCTTGGGCTGATGACATAAATGGCACCATAAGCACAAATGCCATGGAGACAAGAAAACTAAATGCGAGTTGCGTGAAGCTCTTCACTGATAGTCTCTGTTATTGTGTCTAATAGTGCTGTTAATTCTGCGGTCTTGAGCGTTTTATTTGGGTGGGACGCTGTTATTCTGAAGCTAATCCGCTTCTTCTCTGTTGATTCTGGCTGGAAAATATCGAGTGGTTCTATGGCTGTTTTGTAGCCATTTTCTTTTTCTGCTTTTATTAAGCCACCATGTACATACCCATTCAGAGTCGACCAATCCATACCTAACGGTACTTCATACGTCACATCCTGAGAAGTACTTGGGTATTGAGACAGTTGTTCATAGGTCTTAGGCCATAGATTATCTTTTAGCAAATCAAGATCGATTTCAAAACCAGCACAATACTCTGGCAACTTGAGACTTTTACGAGCTTTTTTGTTGTATTCACCAATTACACCAATAATTTCATCTTTGTTGCCCATAGTTACGACCGCGCTTCTGCCCAGTTGGTAGACACTTGTTACAGGCGAGTCAGTCGATTCTAGTTGTTTATAGCTCGCTTGGCCATTCGTTAACTCGTCGACGTATTTTTTAGCCTGGTAGTATGCCGAACTGTCATATTTTTTTGCAGTCTTTGGATCTGCAGCCAAAACACATGCTATGCGCCGCATTTGTTTAGGTAAATTCTCTTCTGGAGTTTCTTCCATATGATCTTTAACATGGGCTTTACCAATTTCAAATAATGCAAATTCGTTTCTTTCGGATCCTGCTTGAGATTTGATATTACCGTGAACTTTAGCAAGCAAACTTGGCGTCAAACTTGTGCGGTAGTACTGCAAATCTGGGCTGAGAGCATTACGGACATGGTATGCCCATTTATCAGGATCGGTGCCGGTATTACGTATTAAATCACCGTGCACAAAACTATAAGTAAGCACCTCGTTTGCACCATATTTCATTAACGTATCACGAATAACTTGCTTAAACTCATACATGCTGTTCTTGGGGGCTGGTTTTGTAGATCGAGCTGGCAGTCGTGGCTCTATGTTTTGATATCCGTGCAGTCGTCCAATTTCTTCGACGATATCTTCTTTGATTGCAATATCCATCCGCCAGAATGGAGCTGTTATTTTCATAGTATCGCCAGATACATCAACGATGAATTCTACATTCTCTAGCAGCTTCTGCATATCGCCGATTGCTATAGAGGAACCCAATCTCGAATTAATGAACTCCGCCGTGACATCGACATGGTTTAGGTTGTCTGCCCCAAGTTCAAATGAGTGTATGTCGTATGCTTCGCTAGCGACAGTTCCACCCGCATAGCGGGTGACTTCATCAACCATCTTTGCGAGAACGCGGTCATTCTGCAAGGGGCTCTGTCCTTTGTTGAATCTTGTCACGGCATCGGTAAATAGTCCATGCCGCATGCTTGAACGCCTAATTGCATACATGTCAAAATTGGCACATTCTATAACAATGTTTTTTGTCGTCTCATTAACTTCTGTATCGACGCCACCCATCACGCCAGCAACTGCAATCACTTGCTTGTCTGTCGCTATAACAATATCATTTTCGTCCAGCTGAATAGTCTTTCCGTTAAGCAGCGCTAGCTTCTCGCCTTTGACGGCCATCCTCGGATGTACTGTTGGCATCGTACCAGATAAGCTCGCCAGCTTATCGTAGTCAAAAGCATGGAGTGGCTGACCTGTTTCGAGCATAAAGAAGTTAGTATAATCGACTATATTATTGATACTTTTTTGACCAACGCGACCTAAATAAGCTTGAAGCCATAGTGGTGATTGCTTTACTTCGACCCCAGATACAACCTGCGCCATAAAGCGCGGCACTAGCTCTTGGACAGTGTTTTCTACGTGCAACGGCAGTTGAGCACCTACTTCATGTACGATCGGCGAGGCGTACCAATCAGGAGACTTATAAGTGTCTCCAAATATGCCGCTTAGCTCACGTGAAATACCAATATTGCCAAAACAATCTGGCCTGTGCGTGAACATTTTATTTTCACAATCTATAACTGTGTCATCCATGCCCAATAGTCCAGCAAATTCTTCGCCAGCTTCAGGCGCGCGTCCAATAACTTCAGCTGCCAGTTCAAGAATACCGTCATGTTCATCGCTTATATCTAATTCTTTGGCACTTGCCAGCATACCATTAGACACCTTTCCCCGTAATTCACGTGCTTCTAGCACAAATGGCTCCGCCCCGTGAGAGCTAGGCACCGTAGCCCCAGGAGTCAACCACACAACAAACATATCTGACTTCACGTTTGGTGCACCGCAGACTACTTGTATGTAACCGTCTTTGTCGCGCTCAACATTCTGTACAACGCCACCATCGTCGACAAAACAAAGACTAAGCTTGTCAGCATTAGGGTGTTTTTCACATACCATTATTTTTGCAACAACAGCTCCTGCGTATTTATCAGCAAATGTATCAACCGATTCAATAGCGCCAAGTTGCAACCCCATGCGCTTGACTACTTCATTAACGTTATAAGTGCTCGGATCAACTCCTGTTTCATAGGTATGTGTCGTATGCGAAGCTAAATTTAAACTAAACTTCATTTTGTAGTCTTTCTATTAATAATGACTTCAGATACTTCCATGTTTTTGGGTAAATCTAAAATTTGCTTCATAAATAACGCCATATCACTGGTCTGCATCCAATTTTCTGGATCTTGTAGTTTTTTACCATTAAAGTTCTCAATGTTTTTTGATTCCATACCTCCAGGAACAAAGCTAATAACACGGTTTGGTAAGTCAGCAAACTCGTCTTGCAAACTTTGAGCTAATCCTCTGACAGCCCACTTTGAAGCCGTATATACTGCCCAATCTTTTCTGCCTTTAGTGCCTAAAGTTGAAGACACGCACATTATGTCGGACTCATCGGCTCTAATACGGTCAATCAAAAATGAGGTTAGAAGAATCTGTGATTTAACGTTCGTGGACATGAGTCTCTTTATTTCATCCTCCTCGATTTCGCCAAAAGGCTGAATTGAAGCGACGCCGGCACAATACACCAATGCTTCAATCTTCTCAGAAGATTTCAGCACCCTGTCGGCAGCTTCTTGAATTGAAGGACCTTCACGTAAGCTTAACTCAATATTTATATCAGCAAATCTAGAAGGCTTTCTTGAAATATTAATGACTTTTTTGCCTGCCTCTTGATACAGTTTAGCTAACTGCAACCCTAAGCCTTCGCTAGCTCCTGTAATAACTATCACTTTGATGTACTTTCTAGATCTTTTTTGATTATACTTGGATAAATTTTCTCATTCCATGCCGAAAGATCACTATCTAAGCCAAGCAACTCTGTGTCTATTGCTTCGACCAGTCTATCAATTTCTAGCATAGTGTCTGGATTCACAGCGTATTGGTCATATCTACTATGAGCTGTTTTAATAGACTCTTTCAGAGTAAAAAGTGAAGATCTAACCATGCTAAAGTGTTGGATTTTTTCAGCTGGACTAATTGATCCAACTGCACTAGCAGTGTATCTGCTGATAGCGTAAGCACTACTCTTAATTGAAAATTTTAATTGAAAGTCCTCTTCTGATGGAAGCTCCGCTAGGCTATCGAAAGCTATATTCGCCAACGAATACATAGATCTCCACAGTTCAGAATCTTCTAGTCTCGGTACTTTTTTCATGAAAGTTGCCTCAGTCTTGCTGAGATTGCGAATGGCATTAAATAACTATCAAGCATTGTTTTCTTCGATTCTTTCACTTTGTCAATAAAAACGTTATTGAACACGGTTATTTCTCTTTTTTGAGCTGAATTTAACTGTTCTAATTCTTGAGAAAAATCTATAATTTCCTGTGCTCTTTTTACTGCTTGAGCAGCCATTTCGGTATTACTAGATACAAGCGCAGAATCGTATCTAGCTACTTCAGCATAAATAGACCCCATAATCACGAAAATATCAGCTTCAGCAAGACTATCTGTATGATATTTACTCATAAACGACTCCACTTACTATTGCATCAATCTTTGCTCGCACTTCTTCTGATTGTACTCCCATACTTGGATTACTAAGTGGTTTAATGTTGATCATTGAATCATAGACGATGAATTCGTCGGAACCAAATTTTTCAGGGAACAAGTTAATGCCCCATAAATCATTTTGTTCAGAACCCTGATCTAGTAGCTCTTGCTCGCCTTCAAAATGCATCGGCATGTCGACTATAACAATCTTCTTTACAACGTCTACATCGGCTTTCACTAAGTGGCCGTCCATCTTTTGAGCCATTTCTTTCAGTTCTGCAACTGATATTTTATTGACTATTTTCATCTAAATTGCCTCAAGAATTTAAGGTTGGCCGATTCGAAGTGGCGAACGTCTTCTATGCCATATTTCATCATGACCATGCGCTCGATCCCAAAACCGAATGCAAATCCAGTATAAACTTCTGGGTCGAGTCCAGCGGACTTCATAACGTTTGGATGAATCATGCCACAGCCACCTAACTCGAGCCATTTTTGCTCTTCTGAGTTATCTTTTTTTAGCACATCAGGACGCTCAATAGCGAATTCAAAGGATGGCTCGGTAAACGGAAAGTAAAATGGCTGTAACTTAGTCTTAAGTTTCTGCCTGAAATATTCACTCATATAAGATTCTAATGTTGCAATAAGATTACCAACGTTCACGGCTTTGCTAACATATATTCCCTCTATCTGGTAAAAGGTGTGTTCATGTGTTGCGTCTAAATCTTCATTACGAAACACCCGATCAGGTACAACTGCTGAAATCGGCTCACCGGCATCTAAATTAGATGTATACTTTTTTATAATTCGGTTTTGCATTGTGCTGGTATGAGCAGGTGCAATCAGCCCTTCATCTGTCATGAAAGTATCATAATCATCGCGTGCTGGGTGGTCTTCTGGGAAATTCAGTGATTCAAACATATGAAAATCATCATCTATTTCACGAGATTCTTCGACGACAAACCCCATGCGCTGGAAAATATCACATATGTAGTTGATTTCTGTTGTCAGCGGATGCTGAGAACCTTGTGCACTTGGTAAAAAACTCGGCGCTGAACCAGCATTAATAGCTTGGGGCGCAGTGACATCAATTGACTCTATAACCTCATCGGCAGCTTCAATGTCTGCAACCCACGATTTCACTTCGGTTTTAAGATCATTGACAGCTTTTCCATATGCTGCACGATCTTCAGGTGCAATTTCTCTCATGCCGTCAAATAAAGCTCTCATCTCAGGAGCCTTGAAAACCTGCTTTTTATCTTCTAATGTATCAAATGTCGAACGCAGTGCGATTTTAGCTTTTTCAATCTCTTCCATTACGTACTAGTGTATCTGTTCTAGGAACTTTTTGCCAGCTCTGTTAGCCCTAACTCTTATGCTTAGCTATCCTTAGCGTAGCCAAAGGCAATTGCATATGGCCTCGTCTGAGATAATGATTCTTTTTCTAGAGTTTTACTATCAAAGTGTAGCTTCCTTTTATGAGTTAAGCGTACAAACTCACGGTAAGCCTCAAACTGTTCAAGATAACGCTCATACTTAGGCGTCAACAGCCAATAGCGTCCAAGCATTCTGCCTCTAAAACGCAACAAAAAGAAGCTAATTGCTATGCACGGTGAAGCGACAATAGCCCACAATAAAAAGCTGTTTTCCAAACTTGTAACAAAATCACCGATAATTAGTTCGCCTGTGTCAAGCATACGAAGTATTCTAACGGCTAATATCGATGCAAAAATTAATACGAAACTATACATAAGTCCAAACGATACAATCATCGAAATGTATTTGCGCCACATTTCTGTTTTAATGAGAGATTTTTTGCGCATTGTGTCGCGAAGCAACCACCAAAAGACGTATTGCTTACTCCCTTTTATCAGGTAACCAGACGGTAATTTGTATTGACCCGGACCATCAATTATTCTCGTTATCGCTATGTCTTCATCGGCTTCTTCAATTGGAGTCATCAAAAATTGCTCGTAGTTTGTTAGTTTTTTATCTACTTTTGGGCCAATATCTGCGTGAATAATGCCACTTTTTTTCTTATTCATGGCCAGTACACTGCGGTTGGATAGATCTAATAGTGTCGCGTATAGTTGCATTCTACTGATTTTGCTAGAAAATAAATATGCCAATTCTGTAGGGCTAAGGTGTTGCGGAAGTTTGTAAGATGTCGTAACGAGCTGTCTTTTAATGCGCCGTGTATGTTTCCAGCGAGTAATAAGCACATACCCTGGGTACACAACGAAATAACCTATAAGTAAGGCTATCCATGCAATTCTCCAATCTTGAGAACGCAGCATTGAATCAGCAGCAACCTCAGCTAAAGTGCTCATGTATACATACTATCACTATGTGAATTTATACTCTACCTCTTATGTTTAGCGACGTTTACATACCATTGGCAAAATTTTCAAGATCAATGACACCTGATTGTCTTATTGTTCTCATTGCTTTACTATATTCGACTAACACTTTTAGACCATAGTCTGCGCGATCTTTGAGCATTTTGTCCGGAGTATTTTCGCCCAAATCATGATCATTAAATGCATCATTGACACCTTGAACTAGTAGAGATTCTGGCGTAATGACATAGTGATTATTCTTGTATCCCATGTCTCTCATTTGGGCTAATGGGTAGTGGCCACCTCGTCCAGCACTTACGCCTGCAGTCATAACTGGTTTGTTTGCTAGCTCATGGCCTAGATAGTGTTGCATGTTCACTAAACCGTGACTCATCATTCCATTCCATTCCGGACTAACAAAGACGACACCATCTGCTTTTTCAAGCGTTTGCAGTACTTTACCAACCGATTCATTATTATCTTGTGCTGTAGTGAACATTGGTAGTGCTAGTTCGTGTAAATCAAGCAGCTCAATTGTACAATCAAGTTCATTTTCTGCATGATCTTTTAACCATTTCGACACTTTTAGACTCTGTGAATTGTCTCTCATACTTGCACTTACTATCGCTATTGTCATATATGCTACCTTTTAGTTAATTTGTTTGCTTATGCACTATCATAGCAATCAGCTAGTACGTTATACTGTACGAAATGGCACAATTTTCATTCGACATAGAATCAACATACGACATCGGCGAAATGAACAACGTCTACGATCAGGTACAGAAAGAATTGTCTAATCGCTATGACCTCAAGGGTACCCATACCGCAATGGAATGGCTTGATGACAAGTCTGGACTTAAGATATACGGCGATGTGCAGTTCCATCTCGATGCAGTTATAGACATGCTCCGTAAAAAGGCCGCGACGCGCGGCGTCAGCCAGAAAACATTTGACGTCACTCAGGACGCAGAGACCACTAACTTACGTATGATCTGGAAAGTCCCATTCAAAAATGGTCTTAAACAAGATGATGCGAAGAAAATCACAAAATTTTTAAAAGAAGAAATACCAAAGATTAAAACACAAATCCAAGGTGAATCAATCCGAGTCATGAGCCCCAAAAAAGACGAGTTACAGCAGGCTATGCAACAGCTTAAAGCAAAAGAATTCGACTTCCCCGTCACATTCACTAACTTCCGCTAATTTGGCGTGAAGTAGTTTATACTTGTGCTTATGGATGATAAGCAACCAGTCGACGAAACTGTCATTGATATTCGAACAGTCTGTCAAAAAGTACTAGAAGATAATTGGCGTACAACACACACTATTCCAGCTGAAAACCTCTACCCTCACCAGTGGCTGTGGGACAGCTGTTTTATTGCGATTGGATTGAGGCATGTCGACGTTGCTAAAGCTCAGCAAGAAATAAGAAGCTTGCTTCGTGGCCAGTGGTCAAACGGCATGTTGCCACACATGATATTTGCAGATGAAGGGCCAGCGAGTAAAGACCGACGTATTTGGCAGGCTTGGCGTAACCCTCACGCACCTGACGATATAAATACGAGCGGCATGACACAGCCACCCATGCTTGCAGAGGCTGTGATAAAAATAGGTGAGAAACTTTCTGAACCAGAAAAGCGAAAATGGTATCAGGATATGTATCCCAGCTTACTTTCACACCATGAATGGCTATATAGGGAGCGAGACCCGCACAATGAAGGTCTCGTGTCCCTTATACATCCCTGGGAGTCTGGACTCGATAATTCACCGCCATGGATAAATCAACTGCATATGCACAGCCGTTCTTGGTGGATAACAGTTGTCGAAAAACTAAAACTAGATAGATTAATCTTACTCGTGAGGCGTGACACCCATCATGTGCCACCTGGTCAGCGACTGAACTCGATAGATGCACTCCTTTACTACACTGTTTTACAGCGTTTGCGCCGTAAAAACTGGGACACCGAAGCAATACTTGAAAGATCACACTTCATGATTGAAGATTTAGCATTTAACTCTATTCTACTGCGAGCAAACAAATATCTGCAGGATATCGCTCAAATAGCTGGCAAGACCTTACCAGAAGAAATGATCGAAAATGTTAATAAAAGCGAACTGGCAATCGAAAAGCTATGGGATGGTTATCATAAACAATACTTTTCACGTAGCTTTATAACCCACAAGCTCATAAAAGAACCGTCAATCGGCGCTCTACTTCCGCTATATGCAGGTGTGATTAGTAAAGAACGTGCAGAAGAATTAGTTGATATGTTGCACGACAAGAAATTGTTTGACACGCCTTATCCTATTGCAAGTGTTCCGCTGGAAAGTAGCTACTACAAGGAGCTTGGCTATTGGCAAGGCCCAAGTTGGATCAACACTAACTGGCTTATTGCAGATGGCTTGGAACGATATGGGTTCAAGGATGAAGCAGCGACAATCGCGAATCAAAGTATCGCTATGGTGCAAAAAAATGGCTCGTACGAATATTTTTCCGCAAAAAATGGCGATCCAGCTGGCGCCAAAAACTTCTCGTGGACCGCTGCTCTTATAATCGATTTTATAGAGACAAGCTCTAGTAATTAGCTTTTTTATTGCCTTTACGCCACTGTTTGACGGCTTTTTTATACGGTTCAAAATTCTTAAATATCCATAAGTCAGCCCGTCTGCGGACCAGCCATGCCCTATACCCACTAATAACTTTGCCTTTATCTTGCAAAACAGCCCACCTAGGGCCTATTGGGACAACATATATTGGTCGCCTACTCCTGTAAGGAGCCGGTGGGACCCCCTTACTCATGGCAATGATAATTCGAGCCATGTATTTTGCATCATGCAGTGCTGTCTGTGCCATACCGCTATGTTTTGTTGCGGCGTTATCTCCGATCACATAGACGTTCTTGTGGCCTTCTGCTCGCATAAAATGATCTACCGAAACTTTTCCGTGCTCTAGCTCAAAATGCTTGGTATTTTCATGATAGAAATCAACTATACGACTACCAGCTGTCCAGACAATAAGATCCGAATCAATTTTGCCCGATTCCAGACATATTTTTCCTGGTTCACATGCGTTTACTTTGGTATTAAGCCTGACAGTCACCCCAAGTTTAGATAGTCTTAGTAAAGCTTTTTCAGAAAGCTTCGGTTTTAATATAGGAAGAACCCGATCCGACCCCTCGATGATAGATACATTCAAATGCTTCTTTGGTAAATTATATTTATGAGCAATTTCTGCTGCAAAGTTTTGCAGATCACCGGCCAACTCTGTGCCAGTAGGACCCGCACCTATAATAGCGATATGTGGATGTGTTTTCTTTCCCTTTATGAGTCGAACTAAATTATGGCGCAGTGCGATAACATCGTGTACGGTAATCATTGATTGTGAGTTATCTTTCATACCATCTATACCGAAGTAGTTCACTTGATTACCCATAGCGAGTATCAGCGAATCATAATGATAACTATTGCCAGTAGTTGAGTGCACTCTATTCTTCTTGGGTTCGAGTTGCGTTACTTCATCCAATACGACAGACACGTTTTCTGCGTGGAGAAATATCTCACGTAATGGGATTGCAACCTCTAGCGGAGAACTACCTGTTGCTGTTCTATACAGTGCACCATGATACTCAAAGTAATTACCCTTTGAGAGTAACGTGACTTGAATATCTGGTTTATTTGCGAGATCGAGCGCTGCTTTGACACCAGCAAAACCCCCACCGACAATTACTATATGCATAAGTACTATTCTACTGTGTCGTGACAACAATGCAACCAATAATCACGAGGGTTATAGCAGTTTTAATCGGCAGATGACGGTCTATCGACTGAATCGACTTCCAATACTTTGTCGCCACCACCTATTTTGACAATATCTTTATCTATTTTGCCTAGCTCTTTACTTGCATTATTATAGTGACCAACTGTCGCACCTAAACTGCCGCCGACTTTTTTGAAATACCCATCGTAGACAATTAAATGCTTTTGTAGCTGTTCTATATTTTTTTTAATAACTTCAGTGTCTTTTTGGATCTCCAGACTTTTCAAGCCCTGGACTATGACTTGCAGCATAGCGCTCAGTGTACTAGGCCCGACAATAACCACACGCTTATCAACTGCTGCATATTGCATCAAATCTCGTCCAGACACACCGCTCGAACCAACCTTGTTGGCAAGCAAATCATAGTATATTGCTTCGGACGGTATAAACATCAGGGCTTGCTCTAGAGTTCCGTTTTTGGGTTGAATATACTTTGCAGTTTCATCTATACGCTTTTTAAGATCTTCTTTGAATGCCTTGCTGTATAGTGCTCTTTCCTCGTCTTTGGCATCAATCAGCCTGTTGTAGTTCTCTAAGCTAAACTTACTATCAATTGGTAATAGTTTTCCATCTAGATGAATGACAGCGTCTACGACGTTGCCATCACTTAGTTTATGCTGCAAGCTATAACTACTTGGTGGCAACAAATTCTGCAATATCTGTTCTAGATAAAATTCACCCAATACACCACGCTGTTTTGGATTCTGTAAAACGTTTTGCAGTTGTTTAAGCTCATCGGCCACGTCAACTACTCGTTGGTTCGTGTCGTCAAGTTTGGTCAATCTTGTTGTTACATCTTGAACTAATTTGGCACTAGCGGCTAGCTGACGAGTCATTGATTCTTGATTTTTATCAAGCTTCGTATCTATTTGCGTTCGTAATTGGTCTTGCAGCTTCACTACATTATCACTTAAATGATTCAGATTTTGCTGAAGCATTCTCGATTCACCTGAATCTTCTTGTTTTTTACCAGAACGGCTCACCAGGTAGAGCACAAGCAGTGCGTTTGCAATTAAGAGACCAATAATTACTATTTCTAACATAAGCTCTATTGTAGCCTATTTAGGCTATCAAATAAGAAACGTACTGTTTACAGAATTGACGTAAGGCCAATAACAATAACTATGTCTAGCACAAATAAGAACGCGGCTTGAATGAGGACTGCTTTTCCTATCTGGATATATCTTTGTGTTTTCTTTCGTAAAAATATAATAGCTATCACAGCATAGATACCATCAAGAAAGACATTAAACAGAACAATAGTCCTCTGGCTAATAACATATTCAGCATCAAAAGTATCCCTAGAAAAAAGCGAAACAAGACTAATGATTGCTATTGCCGCATTAACGACGCACCATAACAAATGCGTTTTCCACCAATATGTTTTATCAGATCCTGATTTCAGCTTGAAAGCTGAAATGGTCATCCACGCGACTGACCACAAAAGTAAAGATGTGAGAAAAATCGATGATATAAGCTTTGCGTTTTCAATAGTCATGAATTATTAGGGGCTATCGTCCCTACTCTTTTATGTTCTTGTTTTGGTCTTTGTGATCTTCATCTTCATGGTCTTCATCGTGACCAGAGTGTTCATCATGATCGGAAGAATGTTCAGTATTACTATGACCGTGATCATCGTGGCCATGACCAGCGTCGATATACCCATGAGCAAGAGGAGACACGATCATAATAAACACCGCGCCAAATAGTAACAACCAAGGACGTATATCTTTGGTGCCCGGGGTTACTTTTTGGTGTATTTCGGGAATAATATCACTCGCCGCTATGTAAATAAAGAATCCTGCTGTGACTGCCAGTGCGTATGGAATGTAGCTACTCTCAGCATCTCCGAGTGTGTAAACAATAACAGCTGTTAGTGTTGTCGCAAGTGCGCTGATAATATTGACGAGTAGTACTTTTTTCTTCTTCATGCCGTTTTTAAGCAGTAATCCAAAATCACCTATTTCTTGTGGAATCTCGTGCAGCGCTACAGCAAAAGCAGCGATAATACCCGTCGATGGACTAATCAAAAAAGCTGCACCTATCGCCACACCATCAAGCGCATTATGGAGTGTATCTCCAATAATGATTAATGAGTTAGAACTCTTGTTTTCTGATTCATGCTCCCCCTCATGGTGATGGTGAAAGAACCGCAAGAATCTTTCTAGCATAAAAAATACTAATAATCCGATAAGTGCGGCTAGTAGAACACCCCTGGCGTCAGCTTCTTCAATCGCTTCAGGCAATAAATCTGTAAACGCGGCGGCCAGAAGCACCCCTGCAGCAAATGGTGTGGCGTATTTTGCAAGTACAGCGGCTGTTTTATCATTTTTTAATAATACTATCGCGGCAGTCAGAGATAATACACCGCCCAACAATGAAAATATAATAACTTGTAACATGTAGGTTCCTTTTTAATTTGTTTATACGTTAGTCTGATACTAACCAATCGAATTATTTATTGCAACTTTGTCGCAATAACTGATACTATTGCTACATGAATAACGATTTATTCTTAAAAAAACTCACAAACAACAACTTTCGTCGCACGAGCGAACGGCTACAATTGTTTGAACTTTTGGCATCACTAGATGGTCCCCAGAGTATTGCAGACCTCGTCAAGAAATCCCAAGCTTTCGCAGATAGATCCACTGTGTATCGAACTCTAGAGACGTTTGAGAAAGTAGGTGTCACGACGCGCGTTTACACTGGATGGAAATATAAAATTGAATTAAGTGACACGTTTTCGCCCCACCATCACCACATGCTTTGTATGAAGTGTCATCAAGTTATAGCTTTCAAAGAATCACAAGAGTTTGAAAAAGAGCTTTCTAAGTTAGAATCTCTACACAGTTTTGCTATTAAATCACATACTTTAGAACTTCAGGGCATCTGCAAAAAATGTTCTTAAGCTAAACAATTTTAAAGGACGACGCGGCTTAAGCGCTATACTAATAAGGTATGAATTTAAGCGTCTTTAGTCATCGAAAAAGCAGTGCATCGATTATCACGGCACTTACTATTCTTCTTGGATTATCTTTGCAGACTTTCTTGAATGTGACGCTGCCGGATAGATTACAAGACACTGTTACATTAACACTTGGTATTCTTTACGAAGCACTTCCTTTCGTCTTTTTGGGGGTATTTATATCGGTCATCGTGCAACAGTATGTTCCACAGCATATTCTATTGAAACTGCTACCCAGAAAAGGATTTCTGAGACGACCACTGCTAAGTCTCTGCGGAACTTTCTTGCCAGTATGCGAATGTGGCAATGTTCCTTTGGCTCGTGGCCTGATAGCAAAAGGACTTAAGCCGGCAGAGGTTATGACATTCTTATTTGCTGCACCGATTATCAATCCAGTGACGATCTACACCACAACGCAAGCTTTTCCGGCTGATCCGATTATCGTCGTTGTCAGGGTTGTGGCTGCATTCATTATCGCAAACGCTATTGGTTATTTATTTGCACGATACACTGAAAAAGAATTACTGACAGAAGATTTTCAGGGGTACTGCGCGACACATGGCGAAACAGAAGAACCAAAAACAGGCATCAAAAAAAGACTGCAAGACTTCACCTCGTCTTTTGTCGAAGAAGCGTCGCTGCTTATGCCAGCACTCGTTGGTGGTAGCATTATTGCAGGAGCCATCCAAACAACCTTGCCGCGTAATATACTGCAAACGATTAGTTCCGAGCCAGTTCTTGCTATCGCAGCATTGATTGGCTTGGCGTTTATTATTTCAATTTGCGCTAACGTTGATGCATTCTTTGCACTCAGCTTGTCGAGCATTTTTCCTACAAGCGCAATCGTTGCCTTCCTGGTATTCGGCCCAATGATAGACATAAAGATGCTGGCCCTACTCAAGACAACTTTCAAAACGCAGGTGCTTACTTATGTCAGTTTATTCGTACTACTATCATGTTTTGCTACTGGGCTGGTGGTACATTATGCCTTCTAAAATGCTTCACTACGCAACAATCTGTATTGTTGTGACAATGCTTTTCATTGCATCCCAAGGAGACCTGACGCTCTATATCCACCCTCGCTATATATTATTCACTGTCGTATCAGTCAGCATAGGACTGGCAATCTATACATATACTTTGTTTTCGTCAGACAAAACAGGCGGTAAGGCGGCAAAAAATCAGACGACTATTTTAGGGTATTTGCCGCTTTTGATTGTTGCAATAAGCGCCTTAATATTATCACCTGTTTCACTGTCGCAGCTTCTTGCTTCTGATAGATCTTCAGAATCAACCCAAAACTCTGTTGAAAAGACCAGCCATTCGACATTAGACACATTTTCTACTGACTTAACGCGTTTTTCTATAGCTGACTGGAATAATCTCCTTGCATCTGGGGCAACACAAGATCAAATAGTAGGCAAACAAGCTAAGCTTGAAGGATTTCTATATGAAGACAATACGGGGCAACTATTTATAGCTCGGTTCAGACTCACCTGCTGCGCAGTCGATGCAACACCACTTGCTGTACCAATTGTCGCCACCCAAGAGTTAGAAGCACTTGAGCTTGGTAGTTGGGTAGAGCTTGAGGGCGATTTCGTGGACACCGCTACTAGCTCATATCAATTTAAGCTTGACGTAAAATCATTCACCCAGATAGAAGAACCAGATGAACCGTATATTTTCTAAAAAACGATTACTGAACAGGCGATACGTTGCGATAGTTGCTTTGGTTATTTCGGTCTGTGCGCTTGGTGTACTTGCAACACTTTCTGGTCCACGCATACGAGCAACAGAACTAAATGAGAATCTCCTTAATCAGACGTATACCATGACGTTTAATACTGAAATCGTACCAACTATAGAAGACTTTACAATAACACCAGCCATTGCATCAGATACGCAAGTACTAAAAGATAGAGTTATCGTCATCTTTAAGGAACCCCTAAGTTATAGCCAAAAATATACTATCACTCTCAAAGCGACTGATCTAAGCGGTACATCTGATGCGTTGAGTTCTAGTTTTGTATCATCTGACCAACGTGGATTCTATCTCACAAGAGATTCTGCAAAAGATGACACAATTAATACGTTTTTAGCGACCGATACGACTGGATCAGAGCGAGTCTATAGTTCAGCTGAAATAGTGCTCTATAGTGTATCGCGACACTCATTAGCAGTATTGGAAAATATTGATGATTCACCCAGACTTTACCTCGTTCGCGGATCTAACAAGGATGAGATTGTACTGCCTAGCAACAAAAAAGTTGACGAACTGCAAGGATCTGCAACAAAAGATAGCTATTTAATGCGTCTAATTGATGAAGATTCATTTCGATCTTCGTTATGGGAATACAATGTGGAAAATGACAGCTTATATGAACTACTAGACAATACTGGAGATTCTTTGCAGGTAAGTGATATTTCTTATGCACCGGACGGCAATAGTATTATCTACCAGGACGAAAATAGAGTGTTGCAACTTCGTAATTTTAGTACGGATCAGATTGCAATAACATTTGGCGAATTCGATACACTTCGACGGTTCCTTCCGAATGAAAAAGCAGTTTTCGGCTACCGAAATAATAAGCCGGTCGGTGTGAAGGCCTCAGACGGATCGTTCATCGAACCACTTGAACAAGCAGAACTGAGCTACCAAGCACTACTACTCCAAGATCTTGAATCATATGTCTACTTCGCTCAACGGCTCAACAGTGAGACAAGTAAGCTAGAACAGCTTGTCGTTTCACTTGCTGATCAAAAAGAATCAATCCTCTACAGTACTCCAATTGAAAATAGCCTGTTATTAAACATGGGGATTTCTCCCAATGATCAATTCTTGTATGTCGAAGAGGCTCCACGGCCAACCATATACGATGATAGGCAGCCCAACGCAAAGCCACAAGGAATAGCAACGACTGTATATGACAGAAAAACCGGACAGGAAATCAGATCGATAGTAGGTTTTGATATACAATGGAGATATAAATGACAACAGAACACACCTACGATAGCGAGTTAGAGTTTGCCAAAAAGCTTGGCAGTAAAGCATACGACATAGCTCAGAAATACTATAAAAAAGACCCAGAAACAGAAATAAAGTCAGATAATTCACCAGTTACTATCGCTGACGAAGAAATAAATCAATGTGTCATTGATCAAGTTAAGAAAGAATTTCCTGATCATGGTGTGCTTGGAGAAGAACAATCATTTGGGCTTGATCGAGACTATCTTTGGGTATGTGACCCTATCGACGGCACCGTTCCATTCATGATGGGATCAGCATGCTTCATGTTTTCACTGGCTTTAGTGCATAAAGGAGATGTAGTCATCGCTGTTGCTGTAAACCTATCAGACAATGCAGTTTACCGTGCAAGTTTGGGAGGAGGGTCATATTACAACAACAAGAAAATTCAAGTCAGTCGTCGAGATTTTTCAAAATCACGGCTATTCTTCCCCTCAAGTATTAGAAATATTCTAGAAAATGCACCTCTCTATAAGAAACTTGCAAACTCAGTTGCACATGCTCAGCCAGTTGGAGGGGGAATCTTCAAAGGGGCTGTCATTTCTGAGGGGCTTGCAGACGGATCAATATGGCTACGTTCAGTGCATCCTTGGGATGTAGCTTCAGTTGCCCTACTTATTACCGAAGCTGGCGGTACCGTCACTGACAGGCACGGTAATATTGATCTTGATTACTCTAAAGAACTAGATGGCATCATTATGTCTAACAATATTATTCATGAGGACTTATTGACAATTGTAAGAGAATCTACCTAACTCTATAGCCATTTTTTACGTCTGAAAAATGCAACAAACAAGCCAGTTACTGCAAATGTAAACCCAATAATAATCCAGAATGCATTAGGATGGTTTTCAAGCGGTAAAGATACATTCATTCCGTACAGGCCACCAATAATCGTTGGAATAGACATGAATATGGCAATACTCGTTAATCGTTTGAATACTTTATTCAAGTTATTAGTTGCGATGGTATTATAAGCTTCGCGCATGTTTTGGATTGTCTTGAGCCGACTCTTTGTTAGTTCGCTAAGTTCGCTTGCAGATAATTGCAAATCTTCTATCAAGTCCTTGTCTTCTTCATGTAGTCTGGTGTATTTTCCATTCAATAATGCCTGCAAAACAATTCCATAAGGTTGTAATGCAGCCAAGAACTCATTCAAGTCTTCTTCTATATCAATAAAATCGAGGATATCTTTGTTATTCACGATAGTTTTTTGTAATCGTTTTCGGGTGCCGAGGATGTTTTTTGTGACTGCGTTCAGGTGACGTCTATAGCCTCGATTCATTTCTGTTAACAGCTGTAATACCGTCTTGATTTTTTGAGTTGTTGTGACATCGCCAGAAGCAACAAGTTTGCTGACTGGTTCTGATTCTATACGTGACACGGTAATGAGTAAGTCTGGCGTAACGACAATTAACAGTGGATGAGTACTGGTATGTTCGCCCTCTGGACGACAAAACCTAACATAAATATATAAATTACCTTCGTCTTGTTCAATACGAGGAACTTCATAAAGATCAATCCCATCGGCTAATAGATCAGAATCAAGATTGAACTGTTTTTCCAGATTCTCTAGCTCTTCACGAGAAGGATCGATAACCCGCAACCAGGATCCTTTTTTAGCAGACTCTATCTCTTCTAGGATATTTGAACGGATATTGCGATAGTAGACAGTCTGCATGTTTTCACAATTCTATTTTTTTGATTCGTT
>Ga0306866_1000144_pt1 | contig 28210 bp, 40 predicted proteins | sample AntRauTorckE5432_FD_190450 | JGI IMG/M metagenome (GOLD analysis project Ga0306866, IMG submission 190450) | Saline lake microbial communities from Rauer Islands, Antarctica - Metagenome Torckler E5 #432 (v2) (version 2) | ecosystem: Environmental > Aquatic > Non-marine Saline and Alkaline >...
CGCCCTCCTCCGCCAGAGTCGTGGTCCGACCGTCTCGGCTGAACTCGAAAGATTTAAGAATCAGGCAGTCCATTTGAACTCTCCATGTTTGTCTGTGTATCGGGGACGCTGGTTAGCGTCCCCGCGTGCTTTGCATGCGCCGATTACTGCGGCGGGTTGGCAGTCGGGCGGCTGTGCGGATTGCCCAGGATCGCGACGCCAGCCAGAAAAATGTTTCCGGCGGCGTTGTCGGCCGGGGTCACTGTCATTCGGACGTAGCGCTTTCCGCCCTTGTAGCCGATCTTGCGGCATTTGTTATCGTCCGCAAAGCCAAATCCGGCCAGCGCCTCGGTGCCGATCAGGAACGTGTCAGCAACTGCAACATTGTCGGAAAGGTTTGACGCATCACCATCTTCGACCAGTACAGTAAACGTCACATCGGCGTCGGTGTTTGTTCCGGTGACCAAGACCAGCGTGCAGGACTCGTAGCCTGCGGTGTCGATGATAGCCGAAACGATTGCGGTATTGTCCGTCCGAGCTGCGATTGGCACAATCAGCGGGACAGGGTGAAAGTCATTCATTTGGTCACGGGTTGCCATGACATATTCCTTTCGAGGATTGAAGAGGGGTAGGCGGCCCCCAGAATTAAGGGCCGCCGGTCATGTCAACTTAGACTTGGCAGCGCAGTTTCTTCAGCGCCTCGGGCAGCGTGACCTTGCCCGCCACACGCTTGCGCATGATGTAGCGAACCTTGCCAGCCGTCGCCTGCGTGTAGGGGTCGCGCAGCATCTCCGTTGCCAGACGATCCACCCACGTGTAGGCGCGGCGGAAGTCGCCATAGACAATCGGGAAGGTGCCCGCAGCAGCATTCGCCATGTCGGGAAGCTCAACATAGGGGTCGCCGTCGATGGTGTTCGGGCGGCCCTGCGCAATGCCGGGCATCCAGATGTAGTTGTTCTGGCCGTCCTTGAGGCGACGAACTTGGCCCATGGTCGTGCGGTTCATACCGAATGTCGCATTGGCAGCATACACAGGCTTCAGCGTATACTTCATCGTAATGATACCGTTGGCTTGGCCGTCGACGTCGGCGATGGTTGTGGCAGTGCCGGAGTTGGTGATGGCAACTTCGCTGTTGACCATGAACCCTTCGGGTTGGCCGATGCCGGTGCCGTTCACGAACGCCGCGCCCTCGGCCAGAGCGAATTGCTCTGCGCTTTCGGTCCGCACCTCTTCTTCCATGTTGAAGACGCTGTCCTCAAGCATAAGGTTCGTGATGTCGATCAAGGCATAGAACTCGTGCGTGGTGATCTCGTGCACGCCGTAGGTCAGGCCCTGCGTTTCGCCTTTGGTGCCCTGCTCGGAAACCCACTGCGCAGGGAATTGACCGGTGCGCTTCGAAATCTCCATGCCGCGAAGGCCGGTCTGGCGAACGCGGGCCAAGGTGCGGACCGGGCTCAATTCGGTCGCAGTCTTGATGATTTCGCGGACCATCTCAAGCGGGGCAAGGTAGCCGCCCTCGGTGTTGGTGCCGATGTTCAGGGCCTTGTATTCATCCCGCACATCGTCAAGGGCCTTCTGCTGATCGGCAGGGAGTCCCGGCGTGATGTAGCTGTTGCACACGGCACGGACCCAGTTGTGCGCGCGGACTGCCTTTTCTTCCGGCGTTTCCAGCGGACCGGGGGTGCGCTTCAGCATGGTTTCGATCTGGTCAAAACGCTTGTCGACCTCGAGCAAGGCCTCCGTTGCTTTTTCGGCCTGAGTCAGCTTGGCGTTGACCGATTCGTAACCGTCGAGGAAGCCCTCAATCTTCTTCAGCTTGTCCTCGGCCAGTGGGTCGGCCTGCTTCTTCTCGACTGACTTCAGACGGTCGTCGTTTGTGGTTTTGAAGGCCTCAAAGCCCTCCATGAATTTCGCCAGCGCGTCCTTGGTGTCCAAAGGCGGCGCCGGATTGTCGTCTTTGCGCTCAAGTTCTTTCGTTGGTTGCCGGGTCATGGCATATCCTTTCAGTGGATGATTGGCGGCGGACTAGGCCCGAAATACCGCAGCTGCGTCCCGCAGCATCTTGGCAAGTCCATCTTCTTCACTTCTTGACCCGGCATCCCGCTCGGACAGTAGTGCCTTGTAGCCTTTGGCGATGATCGCCTTGGCCTGTTGCGAAGAGTATCCAGCATCCCGCGTGAGATACCCTTCAAATTCGCGTTCGGTCGGCAGCGCCCCAGAGTGTTTCACCAGAGTGACGCCAGCCATTTCGTTCATCGGAAAAGTAACGACCGACACTTCTTTCAGGCACACCTTTTTAAGGCGGCGCGTTCCGGTCAGCTTGTCGTACTCGTCATCTTCAGTCCGGTAGCCGATGGAGAGTCCGTCGATAGCCTTTTCCATCATCAGCTCGTGAACCTCGGCGCCACGTTGAATCTTGAGGAACAAACGCCCCTTGACATACAGGCCGCGCTGGTCCTCGCGGATTTCAGAGTATTTGCCGATTACCTCGCTGGAATCATGCTGGTACAGCATTCGAACGCGTTCGGCCGGTATTGTCTTGAGACTTTCAACGAATGCACCGGGCATCAGGACGTCACCACCGGCGTCGATGTTACCAAAGATGGCACCATATCCCTCGAACTCGCCAGTCGCGGTAACTTCCTTGGTTTCGAGATTGAACGACTGCACTACGCCGTAGTCACCCCGAAACAGGTTGCCGTCCTTGGTTTCAAACCGCATCTGCGTCATCCTCTGCTTCTTCTGTAGGTGGTGGCGGAACATCGTCGTCTTCAAGCAAGTCGTTTGCCGCGTCCAAAAGGTCTTCCTCAGTGGTGCTTGGCGGCACAAGACCGACACTAACCATGTACCGTGCCAAAGGCTGCATTCCAACTTCAGGTATGGCGGCAATCAACGCTGCCAGCGTTGGTGCATCAACACCAAGAACTGCGTCCTTGTTTCGAGGTCCGTACTGCAAGGCCTCGCGAGCCTCAGTGCTATCCAGCAGCCCTTTCTCAAACAGCCCAAGCGTGGACTGGCGCTTGCTTTCACGTCGTGGCTCAAGTGCGGATACTGAATCCAAATCAGGGGACAAAACCAGACCTTCGCCAAACTGTGGTGTAAGCCAGTTGTTCAGTTCAGACGCGACCAGATCAATCGTCGGGATCACGGTATCCTCGTAAAACTCAAGTTTGGCCTCCGATATGTTATTGAACGTCGAAGACCCCTTAACGATCAGGACATGCGGGACGCCCCATGCAATACAGATATCGCGTGCGGCGTCGTCTTTAAGCGCCTCGAAGTCCATCTCTAGGGGGGTCATCCCCATTTGAATCCACTCGACGTTGCCGCCCAGAACCATCGGCTTGCCCGAATTAGCAGGGCCGGAATGATGATCTCTCAGTCGCTTCTCAGCAGCCTGTATGACTTCCGGCGGCGCACTTTGCTCGCCGTCCATTCCACCCACCTTCACTGGAGGGAATACGAGTGCACCGGAGGGACGGGCTCCGTTTTGAAGCAGCGCCGTATTGTGTGCTGCTGCTGCGTTGTGTCGGTCAACCGCTTTGGCCGCCGGGATGACCCGACTCATTCCGTACCAGTCATTCAGCGGGTTGAACTCTTTGATCTGCAAGACAGGTCCGCGTGCGGTAATCGGATCCACCGCAAACCTGGACGTCCGGCCGTTCACCAGATACTCGTATCCCTGCGGCGTTCCAAATGCGCCGGGGATAACCATCATTCGGTCCGGTCGGAGGTTCCACAACTCGCGCGGTGGTTTGTTGTTAGGACCGACGCTCTCGATATAGCTGTTGCCCGACAGAAGCAGATAAGCGTAGACAGCCTCCAGAAAAGAGATACCCGACAGGGAGGGGTTCGGCCTCTGCAGCAGTGTCAGAATGGGATGGCCGAGTATCTCTTTGCCGTTGGCGTCGTGCAGGAGCCACTTTACGGACGCCGCAGAGGTTGCGATTTTCTTGACGCAGCGAAACCCGACAGGGTTCATCAAATACGTTTCGCGCGCCAGATTCTCATAATTGTGATCAGTCCAAACCGGACGGCCCAATTCGTAGGTTGAAATAAGCCCGCCGACAGCCGACGACTTTTGTTCAGGTTGGCTACGAAACCAGGTCAGCGGATTTAAAATGCTCACGGTCAGCTATCCTCGCCGACGTACCATTCGAATGGTTTGTTTGCCTTGGCCAATTCGCCAAACGCCCGCGTGGCCGCGTCAACCTGGTCCTTGAATTTGCCCATCGGGAAGTTCTCCAATTCGTCCAGAAAGTCCCGGTTCCAATCGCCTTTGACGATCATCACGTTTCCGGCTTCCGACTGCGCCGCCAATGGCAATGCGCGGGTTTCCTTGTCGCCGCTTTCCGGGCTGGCGGTGTAGGCAAACCCGGCAAGCTGGCGGATCAGGTATTGCGCCTGCGCCTTGCCCGCCTGTCCGGGGTCTTGCGGGATGCTGCCCTTGACTTCCCGCCCGTCCTGTCCTGCCGTGTTGACGATCAGCCGTTCAACGTCCGCCGCGCCGCCCTGTATGCGCGTCACGTGCCCGACATAGAACCGCCCGTCGTCGGCCCGCCCGATCTTGACGCCTGCCGTCCAGGCGGCCTGTGCAGACGCTGTGGCTGCCAAGTCCCACCCCCTTACCCACCGACAACCTGCCGGGGCCGCGTCAACCACCTGAAACCACGCCCGCTTAAACATGCCGCCGCCGCGCGGTGTAGGCCGCTGTTGAAGCTGGCCCGCGCTGGCATAGGTGCCCATCACCTTTTCAAGCTGTGCCACTTGCGATTCAGGAAACCGTTCCGGGAAAAGCAACTCGCCGTCCTCTGTGCGCGGATCGGAATAGAATGGCGTCACACACCGCCGCGCTGGTTCAAACCGCATCGGCAGGCACAGGTGCGTGTAACCTAACCCCCTGTCCAGTATCAGACCGCTTATGTCGCGGTCGCGCAATCGCTGCATGATGACCACGATTGCCGATTTGTCGTTGTTGACCCGTGTCGGCAGGGCCTCGGTGAATGTCCGTTCCGCTGCGAGCAATGCCGCGTCGGAATTGGCATCGTCTGCCGATATCGGATCATCCAGCTTCACACGATCCCCGCGCGATCCGGTCATACTGGCAAACGCCATCGCCTCGATCAGGCCGGTCTTATCGTTCTCAAACTTGGTCTTGGCGTTCTGGTCGCTGGTCAATGCGATGGGCCATCGTTCCTGATACCATTCCGACTGGATCAACCGGCGGCATTTCATCGCGTCCCGCACGGCCAGGTCTTGCTTGTGAGCAGTTGCGATGTGTCTCAGGTCCGACCTGCCCATCGGCCCCCATTCCCACGCGGGCCAGATCACATTCGTCAGCAGGCTTTTCATCATGCCCGGCGGCACGTTCATCAGCAGCCGGGATATGTCGCCGCGCGATACCGCCTCAAGGTGCGCGCAGATCGCGTCCAGCGCCCAGCCCCACTTGAGCGGGGTTGCAGGCTCCGTAACGTGCCATGCCAGCTTTGCGAAACTGGCAAGTGACCGGCGGCAGTATTCCTTTTCGATTGCCCGCCTGTCAGCTTGCGTCAATTCCATTCATTGCCTCGATCAGTTCGGCCAGCGCGGTGTCGGACAGGCGCGTTGCGTCGATGCCAACCTTGTGCAGGTGTTCGCCATTCGGGCCGGAACCTTCGACAATGCTCGTCTCTTTCCACCCGGCCTGCGTCTTCATCCAGAAAATCATCGCGGTCGTGTCGCCGCCTTTGGCCTTGTTGAACAGCGCTCCGCCGATGGTCGCGTTTGCCTTGGCTTTGGCCAGGTCCAGTTCGTCGCGGTAGTATTTGCGCAGCGTCTTTTCGGTGATGCCCAAAAGCCGCGCGATGACCGGCTGGATCGTGCCGACCGTTGTGTGAAGCTGCACCGTCTGGCGTTGCGCGTCGGTGGGGGCGTGTGGCGGCTTGGTGCGTCTGGTCATGATGCTACCCGCTCGGCTTGCAACTCTGCGAAGTTCTGGCCCGTCGCCTCAAGGGTGGCGGTCTGGCCGGTGAAGTTCTGCCAGCGTTGGATTATCACGTCGCAATATTTGGGGTCGAGTTCCATCATCCGGCAGTCGCGGGCGGTCTTTTCGCAGGCGATCAGGGTTGAACCGCTGCCGCCGAATAAATCCAAAACTGTGTCAGCCTTGTGATTACGAATGGCGCGCTCTGGTATTGTTACGGGCTTCTGCGTTGGGTGCAGTTTGTTGGAAAATTCTTTGTCCTCATCCCAAACCCTATTCTCAGTCGTAGAACCGATGAAGTTTAGCTTTGCTCCTTTTGGCTTCCATATCAGGCACGGCTCGTGGTTTGGCTTATATGATGCGCCCATAGCACCGTATCCACCTTTTTTGCGCCAGATCAAAAGCGCCACGACTTCACCGCCGACCGCCTCCACACCGCGATACAGTCCGAATGGCACTGTATCGGCATAAAACATGAACACAGGCCCGACACAGACCGTTGCAGATATTGTGACAACATCATAATACATGTCTACGTCATCGTTCTTTATCATTTCACGGGCATTTGACTTTAAGCCGTTACCCTTGTCTGACAGCCCGCCCTCGTAGCTGACTCCATAAGGCGGATCGGTAAACACCATATCAGCCTTCTGCCCGTTCATCAGCCGCTCCACCGCGTCGATGCTGGTCGAGTCACCGCACATCAGCCGATGTCGCCCCAGCAGCCACACATCGCCCAGGACCGTCACGGGCACGGCAGGCGCGTCAGGCACCGCGTCGGGATCGGTCAGGCCCTCAGTCGCGTCCAGTGTCAGCGCGGCTATCTCACCCAGGTCAAACCCGGTCAGCGTCAGGTCAAAGCCTGCCGCGTCTAGATCCGCAAATTCCAGCTTCAGAAGTTCAATATCCCATTCGGCAAACTCTGACACCTTGTTGACGCTCAGGCGGAACGCCTTGATTTGCGTTTCGGTCAGGTCATCTGCCAGGATGACTGGAACCTCGACCAGCCCCAGCTTTGCTGCGGCCTTGAGCCTCAAATGCCCATCCACAACCGTGCCGTCCGACTTGGCAACGATTGGCACGCGAAACCCGAACTCGCGGATCGCAGATGCCATCTTGTCAACGGCGTGGTCATTCTTGCGCGGGTTACGGGCATAGCCGATGCAACGCTCGATCGGCCATGTTTCGAAGTTAAGCACTGGCGATCTCCCGCAGGTTCATCAGCGTAGCCATTTGGCGCTCACGCAACATACCCCATCACAGAAACCCGTATTCCCGGAGGCTTGCGGTCAAAACCGTTTGATATGCGGGAAATTCTGTCATTGAATTTGTGCCACCCTCTCGCCCATCCTGCCCCTAAGTACGCTTGCGCGCCCGGCCCGACAAGTTAACGTCTCTGCGCTGGTGCGATGATTAAGGCTGTGGTGGCGTGGCCTTTGGAGGATGGGCCGGGGAATTAGAGGCCCGCCCGGTGCGCATCGTTGAGAGGCGGGGCGGGCATGTTTGTGCAATTATAGCAAAACGTACCCGGAAAGTTTTAGGGTGTCAAGTGTCAACAAGCAGCATGAGACCCGCCACGGCCATTCGCCCCCCTGCTGTAGGGGCGCGATCATGCCAGAGCATGTCGTCGCCTGTGAACCCCAACAGCGTGGCGCGCACGGCCCATCGCTCGTCCGGCGTTGGTATGGCTTCAATGCGGGCGCACCATGCATTCCATGCGCGCTTGGATGCAATGTCCTTTTCCTCGGGCGTTCGGACATCCACGCGGGCCGATGGATCGGTCTGCATCGGCTCTGGCGTCATCGTAAACGTTGAACACTGCGGTCCGGGCGTCATGCCCAGAATGCGCGTGCAGTAATTTGACCATGCCGACGACAGGCTGCCCCACACATCCGAGGCGTTGCGCAGATCGTCGCCGCTCAGGATGTGCATCATGCACCGGCCGATGTCGCTGCCATACAGCGGGTTGCGGGCCGCGTCCATATCGGGCGCACCGCGCGCGATACGGGCCGACAACCCGACATCGGCCGCCTCGTGTTTGATTTCGACCATCCTCTTCCTGCCGCGTTTCAGTCGCGGCTTGACTGCTGCCAGCTTCGGAAGCGGTTTGGCCTTGCGGTCACCCTTACCCATGCCGCACCTCAACCTCGTACACAATGCCCATCAGCGCCTCGATGCGGTCCAGTGTGGGGTCATCCACCCCACGCGACAGGGATATGACGACACGGGCGATGCGTTGGTCGTAGGGGGTCATTTCAGCGCCTCCATCAGTATGGCGTCGCGGTCCGCCTCCGGGGCGTCAAGTGCGGCTTTGATAACCTCACTCAGTGCGTCCCGCTCGTCAAGTGCCTCTTCCCTTTCGGCTACTGCGGCGTCCCGCTCGTCAAGTGCCCAATCCTGCGACAGGCGCAACTCGTCCAACTCATCCTGCGACAGGCGCAACTCGTCCAACTCATCCCACACCCAGTCGAAAGATGGCCAGCGCTCCCGGTGCTGTGATGTGCTGTCGGTGTTCAGGCGGGCGATAGCGGCCAGCGTGTCGAAGGGCTGTCGGGGCATGGGCATGGTGCTCTCCTGTTGCGGTTGGTTAGTATTGCCGCCTATTGCCACCATATGCAAGCGGTTTGTGCTGGACAGATACAAAAAACCATCTGTCCACCCCTTAAACCTTTGGTTTTATTAAACAATCCTGAATCGTGGACAGATCAGACAGCAATCTACCTTTGAGCCTATGGTGAGTGATAAAACACCCATATTAATTATAGTAATTATAAAACCTCACATTTTCTTGCACATACCAAACACCTCTAACTATCTGTCCAATCGGTCCAGTAGCATAAAAAACCAAAGAAATCAGACGCTTAAAGGTGGACAGGTTATGTGTCCACCGGACCAGACTATCTGTCCATCAGGCACAAAAAAGCCCCGCCACAATTTAATGAGGCGGGGCTTTAATTTAACGGTAATTTATAGACCGGGCATTTTAATCACTGTTGACCGAACCGGGCCGCTGTCACCCAATCGTTGCGCTGCATCATAGAGCGCAATGACATCTGCGGGGCCTTGGCCTGTCAGGTCTGCGATATGATACAGGCGGGTCTTTGTTGGTGCCTTGGGGAAGCGGTTTGCTTCGGATGGTGACGTGTTGCACCGTATCGTGTGCCTGTAGCCTATCTGTTCAAGCTGGCGTGCCAGATACGGGCCGCCTGGCACTTTAATATCCTCAGACTCTAGCAGATCGCGCACCGCGTTGATTGAAACCCATCCGCCCCTGAAGCCTGCGGCGCCTTCTGTCACAGCCGACCGGATCAGACCGACAGCCGCCCCATCGCCCGCGTGCATCGCCTCAGCCGTGCTCGACGTGACAGGCGCACGGGACGGCACCACACCAAGCGCCATGTGACCGAGATAACCCCTCACCGCCTCGGCCCCGCCCTCACCCCACCAATCGTAGTAGGACCCCCACCAGTCGCCTGTGCTGCCCGTCCACCATTCGGGATAGAACGCCCGCGCGGCTTCTTCCTCGGTTTGCAACACGGATATGAAATGGGCATAGCGACGCTCGCCCGGTGTGGCCAGCATGCAGTGCAGATGGTTGGTCGTGAAGATCCAGTTGGTGAAGTTGTCCGTATCATAAGACCCCTTCCCTTTGCCGTGAATGTGGGCATCCGTGTCGGTGATCCAAGGTTTGATTTTTTCGGACAGGATCGACAGTTCGCGCTTGCTGTGGTCACCTATTTCGTTGACCACGATCAGCGTTTTGCGGTCCATGTAACCGTTAAAGTCCGTGGCGATCACATCAGGCGACGGGTGGGCCACGTTCTTGCGCCCATGACAATATGCGACGGCTTGGGAAATCGTACCCTTGCCGCACCCAGGCGTGCCCTGCATGACAGGTGCCCATCGCAACTGAACACCCGGCCGCTGCACCAGATTGCCCAAAATCTGCAACAGCGTGGCTTGGTCTGATGCGTCCGGGAAGTTTGACCGGATAACGTGCAGGAACGGCTCAACCGCTTCAGGCCCCACAGGCGCTGCGGGCGCGGTATGTCCTGGCTCATAAACGTTGCGGATATTGCGCGCCTTGTCGTCATAAAGTTCAACACCCTCCAGCGGATTATATCCCGTTGCGTGATAACTGAGCGTGTCGGGATGTTCCCACCAATAATCTGCCGCCAGCTTGGCCCGCGGATTGCCTGTGGCCTTATCCTCGATCATGATCGGCGGCAGTTGCGCCATTGCGTCCCGGAATTGCGTGCGGGCCTGAGGCTGCATCCCGCCCCTCGCATCCACCGCCACCGCCTGTCCGTCCTCGTTTCGGACAATGAAATAATAGTTCAACTCGGCATATTCTGGCGTCTGTAACGCAACAGCACCTTTGGCCGCCAGAAACGCTGTCACCGCCCGCTTCACTGCCGCCTGCATCTTTACTTTGATGCGATACTCCTGACAGAAATCTAGCACCGTGGCGCGGTCAGCATGCGACAGGCGCGCAATTTCGTCTGCCAGCAATTCCACCGCCGTCAGGGGGTTGTCCTTGATCCGCGCGCAGATCAGATCGACCACAATGGCCGCCCGTGGCGCGCTGGGCATCCCCGGCCCCGGCGCGGTAGGCATCATCCCGGCTGGAACGTGCGACGGGCCCGGCATATTGGTCAGCCTGTGCATGGCGCCAAACGTTCGCACCGCCACGTTAAAGTCTCCGGCGTGTTCAAAATGCACGAACAGATCAAACGCATCGCCAAAGCGTTGACCAGTCTTGGTGTCTTGACCGATCCCCGCCGCACCGTCTGACCCTGAAAGGCTGATCCAGTAATCGCCATAATCCCGCGTGGCAAAACTGCCGCCGGATTGCATAGGGCTTTTCCAGTTGTCGCTGTCCCGCGCTTGATCATATCCGTAGCGGTCCAGCAGATCGGACACTACGTGCGTCTCGTTGAAGGCGTCGACCACGTTTGTGGCGTCAGATGGTGTCAGGGAAGCCTTGCGCGCCTTCCATGCTGCCGCTTTGGCTTCAGCATCGGTCCGGCTGCGTCTTGTCTGTTCGCGCTTCACGATAATGGGATGGTTCGGCGTCAGGCTTATGCGGGGTCCGTCATGCACCTCTGACTCATAATACTCGCCCCGATTCGGCAAAAAGATAAGCTGGCCGGTGCGCTGCAATGCCCTGTCCGGCTCAAGCTGATCAGCTATCAGATCGTTGAACGCCTCAACCGTGTCCGCATAATCCGCCCCGGCGATTGGAGTTTCCAACCAGCACAACGCGCGCCACTTGAGGTTATCAGCCTTGGCCGACCGGCTGGAATAGATCACCCTGCCCGCGTTGCCCACCACACCATCCAGCGCCGCCCGAACAACGGCCAAGGGCGGGCTGTTGGCGTCCAGGTCGAGGGGTATGGCCCAGAATTGACCGTGCTGGCGCTGCACCTCGTGTTCACGGCCATCATGCGCCAGATAGTCAGACGGGATGAACCATTGCGCATCGTCTTTGTGGATGCTTGGCGGATTGGCCACCATGGCCAGAATGTCGGCTTCTGTCACGCTGGTGTAAGGTTGTCCGGTAAGGGCCGCCGTGTTGGGCTTGCCACTGGAAAGCGTGATTGAATGCGTGTCGTATTGCCCGAAGCCTGTGCAGAGCGGCTTCATGGCGTCTCACCATGCTCAAATCGGGCTGACCGGGCTGCTTTGGTGGCTGTGTTGCAACTTTTACCCCATGCTAGTTCTGTGTCCCTCACCATACCGTTTAAGAAATGATAAGTGTGTTCATTTCCATATTTATTACGCCAATAATCTGTGTCAAATTTAAGAGCATCTGGAAGGTTTCCCGTGCCGGGCAAAATCTGTGTCTGGTCTTCGTAGAACCCAATTAAATCATTGGTACACCACATTGATCTTACATCTTTCATATGTGATCCGACGTAATATCTCACGCCAACATATGTCCCATACGGTCCAATGTTTTCTGGCTCAGGTATTTGGTTCAATTCAAACAGTATTGCGTTGGTATACGAAGAAACCGCAAACGCTTTTTCGCGCTCTGTTTCGTTCAACTTCTGAGGTTTGACTTCGACCCACACCCAAGGGTTATCACTCGGATTGTCTATCGTCAGCCTGAAATCCGGCAGATACCATCCCGCATCGGTTTCAAAGCCTTCAGGCTCATACTCCCAAGAAAGGCCAAATGTGTCAAAGAACACGGCCCAGCGCGCCTCTAAACGGCTCCGAAATCGGCAGCCAGCATAGCGCGTCTCGATTGCTTTGGTGTTAGTCATGGAAAAAGCCCTATATATGGGCCAAGCCTTGCGCTGAATCGCACGTCATGTTATCTAAGGCTCAGCGTTGTGACAAATGCACCCTACCGCCTTGCACCTCGCATGGCAAGCCCCGTCCCTTAAACCGGACGGGGCTTTACTTATCCAGCAGCACCCGCACAGCCGCCCGCAGATCAGGCATCAAATAATAATGCTTCACCGTCTCGGGGCTTGTCGGTGGCACGCATTTGTTAGCCACGTCCTGGCGCGACCATGAGTCTAAACATCCATCTGCCTCGCGCGTCAAGGCAATGGCGGCCCGGAGGATCACCTCGCGCCGACCTTCCGGCGACATTCTTACTCGTTTTGGCATTGATTACGCTCCTTGTGACGCGGCACGCATACACGCGATCTGGTGCAGGCAATCGTCTCGCGCATTGTGATAGGTGTTGGCGCGGTCAACCTTCCGCACATCAAAGTTGTGGACATCATAGAACGTCCGCGTGTCGCGCACGGCCCAGAATTTCCAAGGCGGTGGAAGTTTCAGAACGCCGTAAAGGTGCTCAAGAATTGGAGGGTCAAAATTGTTGCCCTGCGTCCACGTCACGCGTGGTTTGTGTTTGGCATAGAACATGTCGAGTTGTGTCAGCGCGTCTTGCACCTTGACGGGATTTTCGGTTGCGCTTTGCCACGCTTCGGGGCTTTGCGACTTCCACCACTCGACGGTTGACGGATTCTCTTTCAGCCCCATCATTTTTTGAAGCGTTTGGTCCAGCACAACGTGCATGTCATCGACCTGCGCCATCACACCTTTTTCAAACGCCACAGCGCCAATCGACAGGACGACGCAGCCTGCGCTTGTCCCCAGCGTTTCGATGTCCAGCATCATTTCAGTCATGCGGTTGCTCCTTCGGGTTACTATTGCCATCAATTGCCTGTCGTGTCAATACGGCGTCACCGCCAAGCCCAGCGCCTCGGCATGCTCAACCAACCAACGGCGACACTCGGGCCAGCCGTCACTGTTCAGCACGTGCGGCGCTGGGCTTGGCCCACATCGCGGCGGCCTGCTGCACGATTGCGTTGCCATACCCGCGCAGACCTGCGCAGACTGCGGCGTCGTTGTCATTGTAGTAAATCGTCGGGCGGGGCATCATAACACATCCACCACAGCACTGATGATCGACACGTCTGAAAGGCTCTTGCCGATGTCTGGTGCAGTCATGCCGAGCTGCAAGAGCAGGGACACCAGCACGCAGGCGTCCTGGGCCGTGTTGTGGATGTCGGTGCCTTCTTTCATGCCGCTTGCATAAAACACCTCCGACACCTCGCCCGTGTCTGGATCGTAGCCGACCGACACGTGGAACCGATGGGTGCCCCACTGAATAGCCTGCGTCACAGCGTGTCGGCGATTCGGTAGTTTACGGCGTGTCATGTCGCAACCTCCCCACCGCAGGCTGCATAGCCTGCTACGTCAACCCAATGATCTGCGTGTTCCGGGCTAGTTTTGATACGGGCTAGCTTGAGATGGATCATCATCACGGCTACGTCCGACTTGCTGACGGGCGTGTCAAGATGCGCTGACCAGTACTCTGCCAACAGCCCGAATGTATCCTCAAGCTGGCCATGCGTGGCGGCTCTATCGACCGTGACAGCGTGTCGCGCTGCGTCCAGTATGTCTGTGCGGTTCATAAATTCGACCTTTCTAAAGGTGTGTAACGACACTGAGGCGCGGGCATCGCGTCCCAGACTGTCCAGCAAAATTCCATCGTGGGCGACTTGCCCCGATCTAGCGCCATAGCGGGCCGCCACAGCAACGGCATGACCGCTGCCGGACCTGTCTCAAGGAACAGCGCGTGCCAGTATGTGCCCTTGAGCAACAGGGCAAACGGCACGTTCATCGCCCTGATATAGCGGATGAATTCGACCGCCAGCGCGAACGGCGGGTTGGTGATGACCGCACCGCAAGGCCGGGGCATGGTGTTCAGCATGTCTACGCCGCCGGTGCCGTAACCTGTGTGTCGGATGTCCGTGCTGCACACCGCGTGGCCGTGCGCCTTCAGCACCTCACTAATTGCCCCAAGACCGCAGGCTGGTTCCCAGATCACCCCAAGCACAGGCCAAGCGCGCAACAGCGCAACCGTGCATTCTGGCGGCGTCTCATAAAAGTCCGACGCATGCCTGGCGTGTTCTGCCGACAACCCGCCGATGATGGTTTTTCCGGGTATCATTGGCGTGTCGCCTCCATAATATTGTCCCTCAATTCCAGCGCCGCCCGCTCGGACAACCCCTGTGCGCTCATCACATCCGTCCCAAACCGATACAGGAACCGAGCCTGCATGGCCGTGTCGTCATCACCAGCCGCCAGCCGCATTCCACCCCATTGCTGCATTACCTCGGACAGGGACGACTGGGCCGCTTGGTTCCGCCTGTGCCGCGCCCGGATCCCCGCCGCCACAATCTCAGATGCCCCGCAAGGTATCAGCGGCTCAGCCGCTTGGATCTTGGCCGCCCCGGCGCGCAACGTTGCCAGCAGTTCCAGCGACATTTCAGACAGCACGCCGTCCACTTGATCCGGCGATGACCGCCCGGCCGGGACGTGATCGGCGCCGCAATACGGACAGGTAAACACGACTGCCTCATACGCCAGCAGACAGGACGGACAGACACGCACCGGCACCGCATCGGGGTTGCCATTGGTCTTGCGCGTCTCGTCTTGCCAGAGCGTCCATGTGCGCGGCGTATCGGGCAGGCCGTGCTTTGCCGCCATCCGCACCACATTGCCCACGTGGTCGATTATGACCCCGTGGGTTTTTTCCGGCGCGGGTGTCAGACACCTTGCAAACTGCTGACAAAACAGTGCAAAACTAGCAGTTGGGCGGGCCATGATCACAACGTCACATGACGGCAAATCGACTCCCTCGCTGAAAAGATCAACATTTGTAAGGACTTGCAAGCCACCCGTGGCAAACTGGTCGAACTGTTGCTGGCGATGGCTGTCATTGCTCGTGCCGTCCAGTGACGCGGCACGGATGCCCTCCGCCACAAACCTGTCTGCAATGTCCCGCGCGTCCTGCACATCGACGGCAAAGACGATGGCTTGCCTGCCCGGAACGTGGCGCTGGTATGTCTCAACCACATCGCCGATTATTTCAGATTTCCGGGCGGCCTTGGTGGATGCCGGTGTAAAATCGCCAGTCGATCCGATCCGCAACAGCGCCTCGTCAATCCCGGTCTGTGACGCGATGACCCGATATTCGCAGACCATACCGATGTCGATCAGATCGCGCATGCCCGGCCCTTGCACCATGGCGTGAAAGACACCGTGCTGGTCGGCGTGCAGCGACTTCTTGTCGGCCCGGATCGGCGTGGCCGTGACGCCCAGTCCCTTGGCGTTCGGGAACAGTGCAACAGCCTTGCCCCACTTGTTTTCCCGCAACAGATGCGCCGCCTCATCGGTGGTCCATCGTCGGATTGAGTTGCACCATGTATCGCCCGGCTTGAACCGCCGGATTAGCGTATCGACACCGGCCACACTGACGGCGGCGCGAGGATCGTAAAAGTTCCGGCCCGTCGTTTTGACGTGCTGCGATATGCAGTAATTTATGACCGACTGAGGCGCTATAATATTGTGATAAATACCGGTCAGCGCATAGGTGCGGCTGATCTGCCCGACCAGTTCCTGCCGATGCACAATGGTGACAGAACGCTCACCATCCGCGTTCAGCGCGGCAAACGTCACGGTCTTGCCGCTGCGTGTCGGCATCACGGCCAGCACGTTTTGCGCCCCGCCAGCCCACTTGGCCCGGATGTCGTCGATCAGTTGTGTCTGGTATGGTCTGAGTGTGATTGTCATGCGCTATTACTATCCAGCCCGCCCCGCCCCGTCAAGGTAATAATAGGTATTTACAACCCGTGCAGCTTGGGCTAGTAACAGGTAATAGACACACGATGGTAAGGAGCGACACATGACACCGATGCACCCCGACAATATGACCGAAGAAGATCAACGCGCATGGTTTGGCATCCGTCAAGCGCAAGAACTGGCACACCGCACAGCATCAAACGCCGGATGGTATAAAAACCCCGAGACGGGTGAAGACGTTGACCGCAATTTCGGTGAGGTTGTGGCACTGATGCACAGCGAGTTGTCCGAGGCGTTGGAAGCCCACCGCAAAGAATTGATGGACGACAAGCTGCCACACCGGAACGGCATCAAAGTAGAATTTGCAGACTGCATCATCCGCATTCTGGACACCGCCGCAGCAATGGACCTTGATGTGGCTGGCGCGCTGATTGAAAAGAACCGCTACAACGCCATTCGCGCCGACCATAAACTGTCTGCCCGCGCGGCAGGCGGCAAGAAATACTGAACCCCAACCCAAACCGGAGAATAACCATGCAGATCACCTTTGACCCCCACAACGTCCAGGAGTGCGCCACGATTGCCCGCTTGCTTGGCACTACTGCCCCTGCGGCACAGCCCGAGACGGCACAGCCCGACACGGCACAGCCCGACACGGCACAGCCCGACACGGCACAGCCCGACACGGCACAGCCCGACACGGCACAGCCCGAGACAGCACCGGCACAGCCCGCAGGCGACACAGACTGCCACGGCATGACCCACGACGACACCATCCACAGCACACCGGCCAGCAAGAACGCTGACGGATCGTGGCGTGCCAAGCGTGGCCAGAAGGAAGCGTATGAGGCGGCCATTGCAGCCGCAACATCCACCCCGACACCGACACCGGCACCCGCACCGCAGGGCATGCCTATGCCAAACCCCGCCAGTGCTGCCCCTGCAACACCGCCCGCCCCGATTGACTACAAGACAATGGCGGATCGGTTTGTCGCCAAGATGTCCGACCCCGACGGCCTGCCCGCCGAATATGAGGCGATCTATACCGCGCTCAGCATCGGTTATGACGATCTGGAAACAAACCAGACCAGCATCGCCCGGCTCTCAGCTTATATGGACGCGGTGGACAACGGCGATGACCATGATGGATGCGTCCGGCACGCCATGAGCGCCGATTGAGACGCACAATGCGGGCTGCAACAGCCAGCCTTTTACATATGAATGGGAGATTAGATTATGAAAAACGCTCACAATATCACCGCCGAAATCCAAGTGGCGGATGATGCACCGATGGCACTCCGACTCGGGGCTGCAACTGCGGTTGCAATCGCAGCAAAAGCCAACCTGCGCGATGCCGACCTGAGCGGTGCCAACCTGATCGGTGCCAACCTGATCGGTGCCAACCTGAGCGGTGCCAACCTGATCGGTGCCAACCTGATCGGTGCCGACCTGAGCGGTGCCGACCTGAGCGGTGCCGACCTGCGCCATGCCGACCTGAGCGGTGCCGACCTGAGCGGTACCGACCTGCGCCATGCCGACTGAAACCCGCCCCAGCGCCGCCCACCGTTGGACGAAATGCTCCGCCGCGCCACTGTTTGCCAGCCGCGCCGGACCGCAACCGACCAGTGACGCCGCGCGGGAAGGCACCTGCGCGGCATGGGTGGCAGAGTTGATGCTGACTGACCAGCCCGTAGAGGTAGGCATGACCCATGAAAACGGATGGCAGGTTGACGCCACCATGATCGGCCACATGCAAGACTATGCTGACATCTGCCGCGCGGATGGTGGCGAAATGTGGGTAGAGGAACACGTCACGCTATCGCCCACCATTTCCGGCACGCCCGACTGCGTAACGCTGGCGGATGGTGTGCTGACCGTGCGTGATCTTAAATACGGCTTCCGACTGGTGGCACCGGACAGCCCGCAACTGGTCATTTATGCTGCTGCGTTCTTGCAAGCCCCACCCGAAAAGATCGACACGATCCGCACGGAGATTTACCAGCCGCGCGGGTTTCACCAGGACGGCCCGCGCCGTTGGATCGACTGGACGCCCGACGAGATCCGCGCCAAAGCTGCATGGATCATCCAGCGCGCAGAGGAATGCTACAAGCCGGACCCCATCGCCACGCCTGGCGACCATTGTCTGTATTGTGACGGGGCTGTCGGCTGCGTGGCGCTACAGCAGACCACCGCCACGTCGCTGGCCATTGCTGAGATGACAGGCCACCGCGACCGGACGCCTAGCGAGTTGTCACAGGCATTGCATTTTTACCGCAACGCGCTGGAAATCATCAAGGCAGCCGCCAAAGCCACTGAGACGGAAGCCGAAGCGCGGGCCAAGCGGGGTGAGCGTTTGCCGGGATGGGGCCTGACAACCCGACTTGGCCAAAGCCGCGTCAGCAAGCCCCCGCACGTTATCAAGGCGCTGACCGGAAAAGATGCGACCAAGACCGTGCCGATGAATATCGGTGAGTTGCGCGCGGCAGGCTTGACCAAGGCGCAATTAACCGTTATTACCGAACAACCCACCGCGGGTTTCAAACTCGAACCGCTGGACCCGGACACCCTGGCCCGGCAACTTAACAGGAGCGCAACATAATGTCACTTCACCCCGGCCCGACTGAGTTCACCAAGGAACAGATTGCAACGGATCATATCCTGCAGTTTTTCCACTACGCCCACCTGCCCGCCGAATTGCAGATACGGTCCAGACCGTTCTGCAATCTTGCACAAACAATCATCCTTTCAACCCCGCGCAACCCGGAACGCACCGTCGCGCTTCGGAAACTTCTTGAGGCAAAAGACGCAAACGTCCGCGCCTTTGTCGCTGCACAACCAACTCAATAGGAGCACAAAATAATGTCACGACACACAGAATACGGTAACTCACCAGTCGGACGCCTTATCTCAGGCGATCCGTGGACCAAGCAGACCACCGACCTGAACAACCGCCCGATCCCCGAAGACAAACAACCATTTTGGTTTGCCGTGGCGATTGAAAAGAACGCCCCAGGCATGAATGAAATGCTGGGCCTGATGTTCAAGGCGGCGCAGGCCGGATACGGGCAGGCCCCGCAGATCATGGCACAGATCAACATGGGACTGGCGGCCACTGCATTTAGCTGGAAGATTGCGGATGGCGACGAAATGCGCGCCAACGACACGACCGGCGAGCAGGAATTGCGCTGGAAGCACGGCAAGGGATGCTGGGTTGTGAAGTTTTCGACCAGGCTGTCAATTGCCTCTGCAAAGTATCAGGGCGGCGTGCCGACCTATTGCGACCCGTCCGAAATCAAGCGCGGGTATTATGTCACCGTGCCATTCTCTACATCGGCCAATGGGAACATGGACCACACGGCGGGCGTCTACCTGAACCCCGAGACGGTCTGCCTTGTCGGCTTTGGCCCGGAGATTGTCGGCGGCCCGTCGCTTGAACAGCAGCTTGGCGCAGGTCCAGGTGCGTATATGCCAGCAGGTATGACCCAGACCCCGCAACTGCCGAGCGGCGCTGCACCGGCCCCCGCACAGGCCGCACCGGCTCCGTCAGGTATGCCCGCACCCCAGCCGCAGACCTCTGGCATGCCGACGCCTGCCGCCAGTGGGATGCCTACGCCACAGACGGCACCCGCGCAGTATGGCGGCTATATGGCCCCCGCCGCAGGCGGTATGCCGGGAACGTCGCGTCAGGATTTGGACGACGAAATCCGATTCTGATACGACACAGGGCGGGCTGTCATGGCCCGCCCGTCACACGCAACAGGGAGACACACCATGACACAATTCCAACCTGGCGACCGTGTAACGCACAATCCGACCGGCGAGGAATGGATATTGGTTGCCGTCTATGGTTCCTATGTAAAACCCGGAGGCTGGCCCGAGTCGCGTGCACTCGCTGGCGATTGCACGCTGATATGCGGCTGCACCACGACAGACGAGCGGGAAGCCTGCACCAGAGCGTGCGACGCGGTGGTGCTGTGACGTGGAATGACTTCCCTTACGACTTAGAGTCATACCCGAACGTATTCAGCGCGGTAATCGTCCACGCGGCCAGCGGCACGGAATGGATATTTGAGGTGTCCGACCGGGTGAACCAATCCCGGCAGTTGCTTAATTTCATTCGCACTATGGGCCAGCATCCCGGCAATAGGATGGTGGGATATAATAACGTCGGATATGACTATCCGTTACTGCACGCTCTGCTGCGGTTTGACTCGTTTACCGCAGCAGACGCCTATCAGATATCTATGGGCATCATCGAGACGCCGTGGAACGACAGGTTCCGCAATAACGTCTGGGCGTCCGACATGATTGTGCCGCAAGTCGATCTGTTCAAGATCCACCACTTCGACAATCAAGCGCGGCTGACCAGCCTGAAGCAGATCGAAATTGCATTGCAGTTGCCGCACGTCGCGGACCTGCCATTCCCGCCCGGCACGGTTCTGACGCCGGACCAGATCCCGCAGTTGCTTGGATACAACCGGCACGACGTGGCCGCCACGCTGCAATTCTACCGGCAGTCTGCGGCGGCCCTGGCGTTCCGGGATGAAATGTCCGCGGCGCTGGACCAAGACCTGACAAACGCCAGCGACAGCAGCATCGGGTCGAAGGTTTTTATTTCGCGGCTCAACGCGGCCCAGCCCGGCATCTGCGGCAAGTCTGGATCGTGGCGGCAAACCCCCCGCGCGCGTATCCCGCTTGCAGATTGCATTTTTCCATATGTGCGGTTTGAAACGCCTGAATTTACCAGAATAGTGTCGTTTCTTCAGGACAAGGTTTTGACGAACACGAAAGGCGTCTTTCAGGATTACGAAACTTTCATCTATCCAGACGGCACGGGACACACGTTTCACAAGTCGGAAACCGCGACATCTGCAGCGCATAAAAAGGCAGGTGCCCGGCGCGTCACATCATCTGACGGCAAAGGTAAAGTCGCAACGCGCGTTGCAGGGATTGATTTCGTGTTCGGCACCGGCGGCATCCACGGGGCTCAGGACGGCACCACTTGGTACAGCACTCACGACCGCGTGGTGCAGGGCCGTGACGTGCGCAGCTACTATCCCAATCTGGCCATTGCGAACCGCGTCTATCCTGCACACCTGTCCGACGTGTTCTGTGACATTTACAAAGACGTGTATGAACAGCGGATCAGCCTGCCAAAAAGCGACCCGCGCAACAAGGCTTTGAAGCTGGCCCTGAACGCGACCTACGGGAATTCAAACTCGGTATATAGCCCGTTTTACGATCCGCAATACACTATGACGATCACAATCAACGGCCAGCTATTGCTGTGCATGCTGGCCGAGAGGCTGGCGGCCATCCCGACGCTGGAACTGATCCAGGTCAACACCGATGGAATTGAATATATCGTGGACCGGGGCCGGGTGGGCGAGTGTGACGCGGTGTCGGCGGAATGGGAAAAACTGACCGGGCTGGAATTGGAGTCTGAGGATTATGCCGCATTTTTTCAGCGGGACGTAAATAATTATCTTTGCGTGGATGCGCACGGCAAAGTTAAATGCAAAGGCGCTTTCGAGTATCAGCACGGGCTGAGCTACGGTGACGGCTGGCACAAGAATCAATCGTGCAAGATCGTGGCCATGGCGGCCGAAGCATATCTGGTGCGCGGCGTGCCGGTTGCTGATACTGTGGCGGCCTGCGACAATGCTTTTCACTTCATGCACACGCTGAAGGTTCAGCGCAGCGACCGCGTGGTTCTGGGTGGTGACCTGTCCGACTACGAATGCCAATGGACGTTGCCAGACGCCAAGGGGCGGCCCGTCAAGCGCAAGATGCACACCGGCGGCACGGCACAGCAGCGGACCGGCCGTTACTACGTCACGCACACCGGCGGCGCAGCACTGTGGAAGATCATGGCACCGCTGGCCAAGCTGCCGATGCACGACCGGCCCCAAGCAATCCTGAAGGATCACACCGTGCGGATGTGCAACGATCTGTTCAACTTCGATTGGGCGCTGCTGGACCGGGACTATTACGCGCGGGCCGCTTGGGACTTGGTTCTCAGCACCGGCGGGTGACGGGAGGAACACCCGCCGGGCTTGGAGACACCACACACCACGGACACTGTGCATTATTTTTAGGATCAGCGCAATAGTGCTTGACTGGTGTGGTAATTAGTGGCAATAAGGGTGCAACAGAAGGAGACAAGACAATGTTCAACACATACGCAGAAGCACAAAACTGGATCGAAGCGGGACAAGCAAAACATGGCAATCGCGCCTTTACATCGCGCCCCGAATATGCCGAGGCATACGCTGAAATGACCGCCCTCTTTCATGCGGAAAACCCGAACTACAAAAAGCCAAATCGCAAGACTGCAAAGCGGGTCGGCGCAGGCTCGGTCAACCTTCTCGCACACGGCCTGACATGAACCACACCGAACGCCCCTGCGCCGCTGCCGGGCTGACATCCTACCGCTATGGCAACATCATGATCGGCGCGACCAGCACGCAGGACGCATTGAACGAAGCGGACCGGTCGCTGACCCGTGGCGTTGCCACGGTTGACCGGCTGGAAATCTGGAACGCCCTGACCGGGCTTTATGAGAAGGTGACGACATGAGCAGATCAGGATACACAGACGATTGGGATTACGGAGAAGCCCAGTGGATGATGATCCGTTGGCGCGGCGCGGTCAAAAGCGCGATCCGAGGCAAGCGGGGCCAGTCCACGCTCAAGGAAATTCTTGCCGCCATGGACGCCCTACCCGTGAAGCGCCTTATTCAAAATGACTTGCAGTCGAAAACAGGCGAGTTTTGCACCCTTGGCGTTCTTGGAAACGCGCGCGGTGTAGACATGGTCAGCCTTGATCCTGACAATCGGGAAGGTGTTGCTGCCGTTTTTGATATCGCACCAGCACTTGCCGCCGAGGTTTTTTATGAAAACGACGAAGGTTGTTGGGGTGACGAAACACCCGAACGAAGGTTTGAACGAATGCGCCGTTGGGTGGCGTCAAACATCAGGCCGCAATTGGAGACGAAGCCATGACCCTCAGCCAATTCCGCAGCAAACTCTACGCCCTGGCCAAGATCCTCGGGGACGTGCAGGCCGCCACGCACAAGAAGCCCGGCACGGCCATCCCGAAGCGCATCGGCCGCCGTATCGCCGGGAAGATCACGGGCCGGATTATAGGCTCTATATTTCCACCGACCAGATAGGAGACACCGCCATGAGCACGTTCCGACTTCGCAGATGCAACGGCGACAAAAACGCATGGTTGATTATACTCATGCGGGTTGACGGTCAAGAATCTGAATTGTTCGTCTGTAGCGTTACGGGCATGACTCCGGGCGATGCCTTGAACAGTGCGCTACGGACAGAACTGGTCCAGCCCGGCGACACCCTTCAAATTTATGAAAGCCTCACACCATGACACACCTGCACCAGCTATGCCACAACGCGCGCCGGATGGACCGGCACAGTGAGGCGGAATTGTGGGCCCGGTTCAAAGCGGTACGGCCCCAGGACGCTTGCGCTGTCACACCGGCCCGTCCTGCACCGCGTCCGATGCCTGAACAAATTGACGCAGCGCTTGAATGGGCGCGCGAACACCTGTTGACACGGTAGGTAATAGGTGGCAATAAGGGTGTAGAGAAACACACCGGCAAGGAGCCAAATAAATGAGAGGTTATATTTATGTCATAGGTTCTATGGATCATTTTAATATTGTTAAGGTTGGTATTTCTAGGAGACCACCTCAAAACGGCAGACTAGACGAACTACAAACAGGCAACCCTTTTACGTTGTGTGTTTGGGGATGTTTCACGGTTACAAGAGGATCGCTACAAGAGTGCGAACGCATCGTACACTCTGAACTCATGCCATACAAACTTCGAGGCGAATGGTTTAAGACGCACCCAAGGGAAGCTCTTTCTACAGTTGAACGCATCACGAAAGACTATAACACAATATTAAAAACTGGAGTAAAATATAAAGCGTTTTGTCCTAACGAAAATTATGAGTTGTATGTCAATAAATGGCGGTGTCAGCAAATCGTGTTGGCGCGAGGGCCTGAAGCGAGTAGCAGCCTGAGCGCTTCGAGGTAGGAGCGGTCCGCGTTATTTCGGGCGGCGTGCCAGCGGCCATATGCGGCAAGGTTCTTCGACGCGGGTCCGCAGAAGGGCTGCATGAAGGCGCGGAACCGGCTGATCAGGGCGTTCACGGTGTTGATGTGGTGGCTGCGCGGGGTGCGCTTCGTCCGCCGCCCGGCATTCAGTGCGAAATGCGGGATGCGCTCGTCCTTCGCGATCCGCTCGTAAGTGACGAACCCGTCTGTACAGAGCACCGCATCGGGTGCCATCACGGGCAGCAGGGCGCTGGAAATCGCCTTCTGGCCCGCGTCGGATATGGCCTCGAACGCGCGGTGGCCAGCACGATCGGTTGCTGCGAGGAGCTTCTTCTCCCAAGCCCGCCAGCCGCCCGGAGGCGCTGTGCCTGAGGCACCGTGACGCTTGTAATCGCGCCAGCGCAAGCGCGGCGGTGCCGGGTGGTTCGCGGGGTCGCGCTGGTGCAGGGCCCACTCCCTCGACCCCTTTCGGCTCTCGCGTTGGTGGACTTCATCGGCTTCGACGATGCCAGCAAGGCTGTCGTCAGCCTCCGGTTTCAGGGTGCCGATGCCCGAACAAATCGACGCGCGAATACCTGTTGACACGGTAGGTAATAGGTGGCAATAAGGGTGTAGAGAAACACACCGGCAAGGAGCCACCGACATGACCAGCCAGAGCATCAACCAGATCACCGCCCGCGCCGCACAGGAAGTTGCTGAATTTATTGGCGTCACAGCGCAAGTTGCAATGCGCGACCACGCCGACGCGGTTTTCAAAATGACATGCGCAATCATGGCTGCTCGCGCCGCATGATTTATTTGGCGGCGGCTTAACAGCCCCGCCCACCACCCAACCGGAGCAAGCGACATGACCAGCCTGAACAAAACCGAAGTAAAAGCCGTCAACGAAATGACCCAATTTGGTTTTACATTTTACGGTGACGCCATCTTCACCACATTCAATCAAGCCAAACGCTGCTTGGACGGGCTGGTTCGCAAGGGGTACGCGGAAAAGTTTGGCAATGAGTTTAAGGCAACTCCTGCAGCACAAGATTTTGTGAAATACGGTATCTGAAACACCAAGGCGGCGGCTTAACAGCCCCGCCCACACACCAACCGGAGCAATGAACTATGAAAACCATCACACCCACACTGACCCCGACGACGTTTTTCCTGCCCGCCGATGACCTGCGCGCCGCGTTCCAGTGCATTAGCACCGAACAGACCCGCTATTATCTCTGCGGTGTGCTGATCAAAGCCGACCGCCTCGTGGCGCTGGACGGCCACCAGATGCTGACAATTGAACTGCCGGACGGATGCCACGTCGGCGCGGAATGTTTCACCCAGGGGATGGACGCGCCACGGATGCCCGGTGCCACAGGCACGCCTCCGGGCGCGGGGTTCATCCTGTATTGCGACGCAACCGACAAGGCGTTCAAAGCCAAGGCGTCTGGCGGCGATCTGTGGGTTTATGGCGACATTGAAACCGGTATCCTGCAATTTGTGATCAATCACGGCAATGCTGGCGAAATGTCCCGCACCGGCGTGTTGGAATTTACCGTGATCGACGGCACCTATCCCGACTGGCGGCGCGTGGTGGCCAAGGGTGACGGGGGCGCGGCCAGCTTGTGCTACGATCCTGCCGTGATGGCAAAGTTGATCAAGGCTGCCGACGTGATCGAAAAGGGCAGGGGCATCAGGCTCACCGGCGGTGCCACGCCCGGCGATCCGATCCGTGTGGATTTTGTGGCATCGCCCCGGCTGCGTGGGACGCTTTACCCGATGTGGTGGGAGGAGGCATGAGCCTGACAGACTGGCAAGCCCGGTGGGGCCATCACGTCCCCGCACAGGCCCTTGCTGAGTTGACGGCTATCCTGAGCCCCGTAATGCCCTTGCCCGCCCCCACGGCCCGTCACAGTGAGGCGGCGGGGGCTGCACAGATACGTTTGGCAGCGGGCCGTGCCGGTGTGCCGCCGCGTTGACACTTTGCGCCACGTCTGATAAGAAAAAGGGCGGCGAGGTCTTCACACCTCAAGCCGCCCACACCAGCGGATAGGAGCCGCCAGATGTCCAGAAATATACGCCCGATCCGCGTTGAAGGCAATGTTGCTTTCATTACTCTAACAAAGGGTTATGTCGCAATCATCGACGTTGATGATGTGGAACGCGTCCAGTCCTTTTCATGGCGCGCACTGGTTGTTTACAGTAACGTTTACGGGCAATGCAACTTTCCTAGAAATTCAGGACCGCGACCGTTTGCGTTGCTCCACCGACTGATAATGAATGCACCAAAAGGTTTTGATGTAGATCATATTAACTGCAACAGCTTAGACAATCGTAAATCTAATATGAGAATTTGCACGCATTCTGAAAATCTGTGCAATCAGCGCGCTCGAAAAGATACTGTGTCACCGTTCAAAGGAGTTTCGCTGGCCAAGTGTAAAATAAAATGGAGAGCAAGGATCGTTGTTTCAGGCGTTGAAACATCGCTCGGCCAGTTTGATACAGAACAAGAAGCGCACGCGGCGTATTGCACCGCAAGCGCACAAATCCATAAAGACTTTGGGAGAACAAAATGAGCCAATCGGAAGCTGCCGTTGCGGCACAAATCAGATTACTTGCCGGACAGCGCGGCATTGCCCTTTTCAGAAATAATTCTGGAGCCATGACCGACCAGACGGGCCGCTTGATCCGGTACGGGTTGGGCCACGAGTCGGCCGCGCTCAACTCACGGTGGAAGTCGTCGGATCTGATCGGGCTGCTGCCCGTCGTGGTACAGCCGTCACATGTCGGCCAGACGTTTGGGCTGTTCCTGGCGGTTGAAACCAAAAAGCCCGGTTGGCACCTGACGCCCGGCGACAAGCGCGGCCATGCTCAGGCCGCTTTCCTGCAATCCGTCCGGGGCTTTGGTGGCGTCGGTGGATTTTGTTGCAGCGCGGATGATTTTTCAGAGTTGACAAGGGCGGGCAATAAGGGGTAACAAGGATGTAGCAAAAGGAACCAAGCCATGACCCTGATCGAGAAAATCAACGCAGCACTGGACGAGCAAGACGCGGCACACCTGCGCCGCCAGACCCGGCTGATGGACAGCGGGGTCGAAATGGCCCTGCTGGACGGCGACGCAGACAGGGTGGCGGCGCTGCTGCTGCGCAAGGCCGATCTTGAGGGTGGCGGGCAGGCCGCGTTTGACGACCTGCGCAGTGTGCAGAATACCTACTACGAGCAAGGGCGGGACAAAGGCACATCGCTTGACCTGCGGGTCAGCATCGCACTGGCGCATCTGATCACAGATCGCGGGACCACCCCGGACGAAAAGGGGGCCGCGCTCAACGTTCTGGGCAACGCACTCGCAACCCTCGGGGCACGCGACAGCGACAGCGCGCGGCTGGAACAGGCCGTCGCGGCCTATACCGAGGCGCAAAAGTCACCGCCCACTAAGCATACATCCAACCGGAGCAACTGACATGACCGACACCATCACAATCCTCACCGCAGCCCGCAAGATCATCGCATGGGCAACGAATGCCATACTTGGCGACCGCGCCTAACCCCACCGCCTGCCCCACACGGGCAGGCCACCACCCACACAGGAGAGACCCACCATGCTGACCCGCAACATTGAAGCCTTCCGGCTGCGGATTGCTGAACACGCCGCCGCTGATCTGTTTATCGGCGGTGAATACTATAACAGAGACACAGGGCAGGCGTGTTTTATCGGGTGCCACGTTCGGAGCAACGACCCCGGAAAGATCGTTGACATCTACGGTATTCCAGTTGCGCTGACACGAATTGCCGAAAGCATTTTTGAAGCGATGCCAACGACAAAAGACAAGACCGATTTCGCGGTAGCGTTTGGTGATGCAGTTGGCCGCGACGGCAAGGACTTGAGCTTGGTCCATTGGGCGTTTCTTGCTGCTGAATTGCGGGCGATTCCTGCAACGACAGATGCTGTGCAAGCGGTGATTAATTCAGTTATCGAAGGCATGGATTTGCTGGCCAGCGGCCAAGAATGGCCCGCCGATGCCGCCGATGCCGCCTATGCCACCGCCGATGCCGCCGATGCCGCCTATGCCACCGCCGATGCCGCCGATGCCA
>Ga0306866_1000147_pt1 | contig 27909 bp, 39 predicted proteins | sample AntRauTorckE5432_FD_190450 | JGI IMG/M metagenome (GOLD analysis project Ga0306866, IMG submission 190450) | Saline lake microbial communities from Rauer Islands, Antarctica - Metagenome Torckler E5 #432 (v2) (version 2) | ecosystem: Environmental > Aquatic > Non-marine Saline and Alkaline >...
AAAGAATATTATCTGCCGCAACTTTGTACATTAAAGCCGGGCCACCATCTTCAAAATAATCATTGATAATACGACCTTTCATATCAGAATTAAAACAAGCGTTTACCCAGCCTTGTCGCCCTAAATTCGTGTTGTGATAATTTTCTATTTTGTTAGTATAGCACAAATTCGTTCCGCACGATATTTTGAACCGCTGCCTTGTCGCCCAAGGAACAGCCGATTCAGGCGCAGGTGTTTTATTTTCACACGCTCGTCTAATCGCTTGTTGATTAATCGCACCAATTCCACCGCCCAAAGCCGCTTGGGGATTGTGTTGAGCATAAGCGATTATTTCCTGTACCTTTTTGTCAAAACTTCTAATATTTCCGATACCGTGAACGCCAGAATTATTTAAGTCTTTGACCTGTTCTAATAACTGTCTGCGCTCTAATGTCGGTTGATATTTCACTTTGATTTCTAATTGACGTTGAATTAACTGTGTGAACAGTTCGCCCTCCGTCATCAGTGTTATATCTCGCCCAGTCGCTTCATTTACATTAAATCCTGATAATCGCATTATTTTAGTCATCTGTCTTTCCTTTCGTATATTTTGATGCTGCTGTATGGTTTTTCAGTTCCGAAGGCCCCGCCATATTTTGGCAGTTGCCAAACGGTATCGAGTACAACCCAATTTCCTGAAAGCCAGACTTCGCTATAAACGTGTGATACGCTTTTTTCTGAACCGTACCCAACAAATTTAATCCGATACCTCAAATTCATATTTCTAAGAACGGAAGTAATAAACAACGTCAAACTTTTACAATCTGCGAAACCGTCCTCAAAACTTCGTGACGGTGATTTCAACCATTGAACCCCAGAAGGGTCAATTTTATATTTGATATGTTTCAAAACATAATCACAAAGCTTCCGCATTCCTGCTCGATTCTTTGTAAACAGTTTCGCAACTTCGACCGTTTGCCGTTGCCAATTTTCATCTTTATCAGAATCGAGTAACACCTTTATAATGTCCTCCGTGTTCCCGAACCGTTCTACTATTTCGCTTTTACCGTCAGGTTTTGGAATAGAAGTCATATTATTAGATTACTTTTTCGTTATAAGGAATATTTACTTGTAATCCTGTTTTCGGGTGCTTTAAGCGAATTTTACCGATTACTTTTAATTCGTTGAGGTATTGTCCTGATTGAATCAACGACATAATGCTATTTGCCGCGTCAAACAATGCTATCGAAGTGGTAATAGTAGTTGTACTTGTCGAATTTGCCATCATTTCAACTGGTTGAGCGGTTACGTCGCCCAAATCTTTCTCACCATAAAGTAAATCACCAGTAAATCCCATCAGTTCTACACTGATGCTGTTATTGTTCGTCACCGTCAAGTCGATATCTATTTCCGTATTCAATCCAAATCTAACTTTAGGATTGGAAAAACTGTATTTGATATTGTTTTCGATTTTAGATGCAGCAGCCTTTACCCAAAAAACTACCGCTGCAACAACAACGCCCCCAATTATCCATTTTTTTCTACTCATCCCTGTTTCATCCTTGTTTTGCAACGGTTTCAACTTAATATCAACTTAGTAGCATCTTAATACTATTCTAATACTTTTAGCTGATTAACAATTCAAAGATGATATTAATAATAGATTTATCCAATCTTATAGAACCAATTTTGAGGTGTTTTGGTAGGATTCAATTAGCTTTAAAACGTTTTAACTAAAGTTTTCGGTAAAGACCTATACATTTGTATTGTAGTATAAAATACTAAAAATATGGATAAAAAGATTATCGTCTTGGGTATTGTAGGATTAGCGGCTGCATTCTATGTTTCACAAGAAAACAGCGAGGATTTAGGCAATAGCGATATTGAACGTCAATTTAGACTGTCAGACGGAAGGGTTATAAAAGAAAGCGAGTTGCCGCAACTTGGTTACACCGAAACGCCAGAAGGCTGGGTTTTAGAAAGTTTATTAAATGAATTAGTGGCAGAATCGGAACGTTCGAAATTGAGTGCAGGAGACTGGGCGAATATTTTTAATGCGATAGCGTCGGCAGCAGGTGCAGGAGGTGCAATTGCTAATAATGACGATTAGAATAAAAAAGGCTTACAACCGAAGTTATAAGCCTTTTCACTTTTACACGATTAGAATTACATTATAAAGCAAGTAATGTTATTAACGAAATAGCAGGCGAAGCAAAAATAAATATCCAGTAAGCGCTTGAATAAGGCGGCACGGTAATTATTTCCGTTTTATCTGACCCGTTTTTTACTGTCATCACTTTTTCAACCTCAAGAGGATTTTTATAAACGCTACTTTCTGACTTGTAAACGATTTTCTTATCACCATCTTCTAAACCTGTAATCGTTACAGATTTGACATTTTTATTATCTACAATCAATTTATCATTGATTGTTACGTAAGTTTTTGGAGTTGGCTTTGTTGGTTTCATCGTAATCCTTCCGTTTCCATCACCAAGCGATACGGTAAGATTTTTCGCACACGAAGCGAACGAAATAAGGATAATTAACAAAAATAAATTTTTCATAAGCTTTTAGATGTTTACGAATAAATAACTACTTCTAAGTAACGTAGTTTGCTTAATGATTTGTTTTTTCAACGCCAGATTTTCTTCAAGTAAATCAAAGTACTCAAGATTTGATTTATCCAAACTTGCGTTGAGTTTCATAACGACTTCATGAGCCGCTGCCTTCCCTTCGATTTCAATTTTTAATCTTTCTTTTAGTTCGAAAACCGCTTTAACAGCCGCTTTTTTCTTTTTGAAAGTCTGAGAGACTTCCTTTTTCGTATATCGCATAATTCTTAAAATTAGAAACATCGGACAGGTGCGATACAGAAAAATTAATGACGAATCATAAATAAAGTAATGGTTCACGACCGCAAGGCCTAACCACTCTGTCCAATGCTTGATATTAATGATGTGAATTTCATGATTTATTCGTCATGTGAAGTAATAGTAATTGTTTGTATCGCATGACAAATATATATTAAATAATTGAATTAATCAAGATTAATGTAATTATAATAACAGAATTTTAGGTTCATGAATTTCATATGCTTTTGTGACTTGTTTCTTTTTCGTTAGATAATTAAGTTCAATAATGAACGTTCCACCTGTCTCGATAATTTTCATCGAGACAGGAGACTTTGCTTTAGCCGCCTTTTTTAGTATTTCAGGATTAAGTGCGACTGTGATACTTTTAAATCTTAATACTTGCTCAGCGTTTTTATTTAACTGTTCTATTGATTCAATATGCTGCGAATAGTGACTAATAACAATGACTTTGTCATCGTCATTGAAGTAGAGGTAACGACCTCCATTTACAAAAATTGACTCATCATCATCATCATCATCTTTAATAAAAGACATTAAAGATAAAGAAGGATCATTCATTTTTACTGGTAAAGGTAAAAATGAATGATTTGCTTCATGCTTCGATACATCGTAAATAAATATATCGCCTACTTCGAGTTCTTTCCAGTTTTTAATTTCTGATTTTGACATAATACCACGTTTTTAGTTTTGAAAAAATATTTATTATTTTCGGGCCTTTCGAGCCGCCTTGTTACGTTTTCTACTTTTCTTTCTGTTTTTTCGAGCCGCTACCCTTTCCAACTCAGACAAACTGAATCGGGAAAATTGGTAACTGTATTCTGCTTTTTGATTGTGTGAAGTACTTAGACCTAATATTTTTGGGATTACGTATTTTGGATAATCAAGGTTTAAATTCATTTTTATATCATTTTGGTTTAACAAAAAAAAGTTAGTCGCCCTTTCGAGCGACTACCATAATCCCTAACTATTTGCCCTTAAAAAATTCGGTTATTTTATCGGAAGTTGACCGATTAAAATAACCTCTATGCTTTACAAACTCTTGTTTACTGATTCCGAGATGTTCCGAAAGTTCGTAGCTTAGAACTTCTCGCAACAAGTAGTAAGAAATATTAAAATGGTTACAAATGTCCTTCTTTGTCATCATCGCTTATATGTTTGATTAGTCCAAAGATAACGTATTAATCTATTTTAATCAAACTTTTAAGGAATTAATAATGTCACGTTTTGGACACCCAAAACACGTTTTTTTGAATAGTGCTGTTTTGGTAAGTATAAAAGTATAAAAGTATACTAAGACCGAAATAAGGCAATATCAACACTTTCAACAAAAAAATCAGCATACTTTTACTATACCTAAAAAGTATGAAAAGTATACTAATCAGCAGGGATAAAATCGAACTCGAAATAAGTATCAAATAAGTATGCTAAAAGTATACTAAAAGTATAGTAATAATATTATATAAGTATTGATATTACTTATTTATAGTTGTACTATACTTTTATACTTTTATACTTAGTACTTTTCCACCAAAACACTTTTGCGATTAATTGAACTATAAAAAAAGCCGCCCCGAGTCATCGGAACGGCTAAATTATGTCACAAAATCAGCATCATGAATTAATACTAATATTTTACAAAGTTTGTCCAATGAAGGATAACTCCTTCGTAATCCTCATTGAACCATTTAAAAAACTTTTCTACCGATTCAAAACCATCATTTAACGCTAATTTTTTAACATTGCTATTATGTAACAATCGACCGTCAATTTTTATCCTAATGCCGTTGTTGTATTTAATTTCAATCGTTTGAATTTTCTTTAAAGTCAGAACTGGTGCGAATTGGAAGCGTTCAGGCGTTCTGCTATTAATGATAAAATGAATCTTATTACCGACTTTCCAACGCCCTTTTTGATTTTTTCTAATTGTGTGGAATTTTTTACGCCCAGCAGCATATCCCCACAACTTATTGAATTTTTCATAATAGGAATTTCTATATTCCTTATAATTTTCCAACATTTCAGAAAATTCCACGTCTTCTGGGTTCGACCTGATTAGGCCGCTCCAGATTTGCTGCAAAAAAAACGTTTCTTCTCCGTTAAACTTTTCACTAAATGATAGATTCATAATACATTATTTTTTAAAATTGATTAATACATTTTTATAGAACTGTACTTGATTCAACGAAAACAACCCCTAAACCATTTACGGCCTTACGTGCTACCACATAGCAGCGTGCTTGACCGTTTAACATTCTCATTGTTTTGTTAGTATATCCAACAAAATATTCTTTCTTTTTTAGGTAATTCTGGATATCGTTTGCACGTTCAAATAATTTTTCATTGTTATCCGCGGCATACACAATGTAAGCCTTGAAAGCGGAAGGTCTTATCCAGACTTCGTTATCATCAAAATCATAATCATATCCTCTTTGGATATATGTTTTTCTACCTCTCCCCTCTCGTTCCATTTCTGGCAAAGCGCTCAAAAACTTCTCGACTGGGTCAGACGCTTGTTCCATTTCCTTCTGCGCTTCCAAATTTGTGTAGATAAAACCTAAAAGCGTTTTTTCAAAATCACTTTTTTCTCTCATGTGATTAAAAGCGTGTTTATCCTTTAAGCTATCAATATTTATTTTTAATCCGTTCCGTTGTGCAATTAAAATAGGCGTAAACAATACCGCCATATTTGTCACTATTCGAGTATTTATATCATTCTCGTTCGCATCGTCCAATATTTCATTGATAGAATCCATCAACTCGAACATCGTATCTGTAAATTGATGTATCATTGCATGACGATATTGTAATAAATCGCCCAAAATACCCGAAAATCCTTTTTCTTTTTCGGTTGAAAACTCTCTCGATACCTTCATAAAAGTATTTGATTTTTTCAATACTTTACATTCACATAGAAACGAACGACTTTGCATAGATTCATCAGAAAAAAGGATTTGGCCGCAAGTGATTAGCGGCCTTAAAGGCGGATTCATTATCACCCTGTCATCGTTTGAAAATGCTTTTTTGGAGAATCCAGTTAGGTTAGCAATTCCTTTAAATATATCAATGTCGTAATCGGTTAGGTGATTTACTTCATCTTTGATTAAAGGAATGTTTCTCATTGCTCGAGTACTTGCCGCCAAGGCCTTCGCTGTTGACTTTTCGAGCGGTTGATATTCATAAGCAAATAAGGATAAAAGACATTTTGCTAAATATGATTTTCCGCTACCCTTTTGACCGTACAAGGATAAAATTGGGTGTATTCCTATTTTTCTTGTTTCGGTATTGACTGCGATGTTATCGTAAATCAATGAATTAATGACAAATGCCAAACCCGAAAATGTATTTTCGCTTCCGTACATTTTGGAAATGCTATCAAACCAATTTTGTAATGTCCATTTTGACCCATTTTTGTAGGCAAAATTAATATCAAGCGACTGGTCTAAATAGTAATTTTTTGCAATTCTATTGCGGTCAGGTTTAATAAACTTCCCATCACTCAAAACACCGTTGCTAAATATAAAGTCGCCACTTTCGGTTTCCGATTGACCCAACAAAACCGATTTTGCCGTTTGGTCTAAACCCATGTTGGCGAGTACTTGAATATCTTTAAGGTCGTTGGTACTACCTTTAAAAATATAATTTCCACCCACAAAGTTTTGGATGTGATTGGCGAATTTATCACCGCTCAAAAATACTTCTGCTGGTGCCTGAAAACTTTTAGATTTTACACCTTTTTTCACTAATGTAAAAATCCGTTTTGCTGGTGTGCCGTCCTCGCTTCCTTCGATGTAGCCTTCCGTTTCAATCGTGAAATTTGAAATCCACTCTTGTTTTTTTTCTGTTTTATTATACTTACAATAAGAACCATCAAATTCCCAAACCGACAAACCCCGAAGCATATTAAAGGTTTTCAATTCCTCTAAAATGTGCAAGTTTAGAATTTCGTTACCATCTTTTACATTCTTAAAATAATCAAAAGCATCATTTTGATTACCCTCTAAATCTTTGAAAGTAAGATTCAATAAATCATAACGACTTGCCAATTTTGCGGCAAATTTTTGACCTGCACCGTTTTTGTCGTTATCGAACATCACACAAAGTGTATGACATTTTCGCTTTATCATTTTCATTTGTGCGATGGTTGGCATTGTGCCTTCTGATGCAAAACAAACGGAGTGATGGTCGTTTGCATTAAAAGCGATACAATCTTTTTCACCTGCTGTAATAATTATTTTTGACACTTTATGAGCTGGTAACTGGTCAAAACCAAACAACCAACGAGTCCCTATTTCCTCTCCACGTTGCATGAAGATTTTGTCTCTTTTTTCATCGTTCGCTAAAGTTTGCGAAGGTCTGTAAAGTTTTCGCATTTCACTAATGCGATATTCAAATGATATTTCTTTTGAAAAATTCCACTTATTAAATTTTTCTTTTGCATCGGAGTAGTATTCCAATTCGAGTAATTGACGAACCTTATAATTATCCAAAACTTTTACTGTAACTCCTGCTTGTTGCCAAAATTCAACCGCAGCAGTTGAAAAAGGCATATAAGAACCGCCCCATTTCTGCTTTGGATCAGGTGTAAAATTATTGTCGTTTGTTGGTACCTGAATATTGAAGGACGTAGCTACGTCCTTCAAAACTTCATAAAAATTTGCACCGTCACTACTTTTCATCTTTGTTTTTGCCCAAAGGTCAAAACAATTTCCGCCTTCCGAGCTGCTGAAATCTTTCCATTTCCACTCGCCATTTTTTTGATAAACCGAAAAACTCGGTTTTGAATCGTTCGTGAATGGTGAAGATATATTTTTAAATTTTGTACCAGTTCGGAAGCTTTCAGGCAAATCTATTGCCTTCTGGATAATCGCTAAACTATCAACCGTTTCAAAAATCAACTCTTTTGTGATGTGATATGACATAATCTTTATTTTAATTGAATAAGTTCTATAAAATTAGACTAATTATACTAATAAGGCAGTCTGTCATCTATAAGACCTTCTAAAGTTTCATATTGCTTTTTTACAATATCTCTTAATATTGCATTGTCTTTTTGCAGTTTCAGATTATCAGTGATAATCTTATTTGCAGAATCGCAAATCTCAAAAGATTGTATTAATAACTTACTTTCTCTTTTGAAAATGTAAATTGTCGTAACATAATTAAATATCACAACGATTGTGATTAAAGTGACACACGCGTATAATAAAATAAAGTTGTTCATAATTTTAGGTTTATATTTTGCTTAATTTCTTTCGACTACGACATAATCATAATCGCTCAAATTTGAATCCTCAACAACTGAATTTGTTGTCAAATATGCAACTGCGGCCGCTTGGTTGAAGTTGTTACAGTAAAAGCCGTTCTTCGTGCAAGAGCCGCCAACGTATTTTTTATTGACTTCCTTCACGGCTGCCAATAACGCATTTTTAAAACTTATTGTAATTGTATTCATTTTTTATCGTTTGAAAAAGCAAGGTAGAACAACGCCCTACCCTATTTTGATTTATTTAAAATGGTAAATCTTTACCTTGTTGTTTTTCAAAATATTCTACTAATAATTTTTGCACTTTTCCAACTTCGAGTGTCAAAAAATCTTTTTCGACATCTAAGACCTTTTTAATTGATTTAATCAAGCGTTCCTTTTCCGTGTTTTCGAAAAGTATTTTACCCGCAAAATCATTGATTTCATTAAATTTGAATTCTAAACTGTCTAAATCTTCACGCTGTTTTTCGGCAAGCTTATTTAGATTATAAATTTCAACCGCTTGTTTTCCTAATTCTTTTAATACTGCTTTTTTCATTATTTGATTATTTAAAAGTTTTCAAATTCTTTTTTTAATTCTGCAATTTTTTTTCTTAATACAGACTTATAGGCTTTAATCATATCGTCTGCGAACTGTTCAAACCCTCTTAAACCTCGTTCCCCTTCCTTCGCAAAATTGGTAGAAACGTTCCTGAATCTACTTTGCGAATGAAATTGAATTGATTTTATTGGTACGTTTTCAAAAAACTTTAATTCATTTTCAAAAATCGTAATTTCTGAAATTATTGCCTTCGCTCGATTAAACTTTTCTTCACACATCCTTTTTTTTGAATTTGTAGAAAGGTAGAACAGCGGCCCTACCCTCCTTTTGATTAATTAAATATTCCCTTCCTCTTTTTCTGATTTTGTTTCGGTCGTTTTCTTTTTACTAATATCGAGAAAATGAAAGCTGGTACACAAGCCGCAACACCAGCAAATAGACATAAAATTAAGTCTAAACTCATTTGATTTTTTTTTGTAGCAAGGTAGAACAGCCGCCCTACCCTACTTTTGATTAATTAAATATTTTCAAATACAACCTCATTATTTTTTACTGAAATTTTCACCCCGAGATTTTCGGCTTTTTCAACCGAATATTCGAACTTAACTTGATTGTCATTTAAAGACTTTTTGACCATTTTTTCACGACCTTCCGATAAGCTGTCGGTCTTTAATTTTTCCGTTGCAGCCAAAAAACGGTTGCGGTAATTGTTTATAGCAACTTTAAAATGTCTGTGTATGCTTAATACACCGTTTTCAGTGTATTTCGAAAACATTTGGTCAACAAGTTCAGTTGCTTCAAGGCTTACAGCGTTTTTTCCTGTTTCGCTTTTCTCATTAACCTGTTTCATGGAAAGTGCTAACTTCGCTTTATCTTGTTTCGCTTTCGTTTCTTGTTTCGCTTTTTCAGTCGCTAATTTTTCTGCTTCATCTGCAAGTTGTTTCACTTTTTGTGCTTCTTGTTTCGCTGCGAGTTGTTTTGCTTTTGCGTCTGCAAGTTGTTTCGCTGCGAGTGCTAATCGGTCGCTTTCTTGTTTCTCAATTCTTGCGTTATCCGAAACCCGTATTTTTTCTTTTTCCGCTTCCAATTTTTCTGCCGCTTCGCTTTCTATTCGCTTGATTTGTGCGGTGGAGTAGGCTTTAAGTCGGTTCTTTTCTGCTTCTATAGCGATCGCTGCTTGTCTGCGTTCTGTCTTAAATTGTTCCTGTTGTGCTTGAAAGTTTGCACGTTCAGAATCTCCTTTTAACCTTAATGCTTCCAACGCTGCCTTGTGTTCTGCGATTTCTATTTCATCTTCTAACCGCTTTTTTTCATCTTGAAACTTAGCTAATTCAATAGCTTTTTGTTTTTCAGAATCTGGATTTCTGGTAATAGATACTTTTCCATCTTTCAGATTAACCGTTTTGTCTTTCCAAAACAGGTTCAAAAAATTGTCTGAAAGATTTATGATACTTGCGTTGAATAGGGTAGTGAACTTTTGAAAAAAGCTGATGTTGTCATCAGTTTCATCTAATTCATAAGTCACATCTTTTCCCGAAACATGGTTTAACCATTCCTTAAAAAAGGAATAAATCCAAATAGAAAAAATACCAAGGTGTATCAATAAATTATTGACACTTAGATCCCTTTTTACCTTTGTATCTTGTTTCATTACTTCTTCTTGATATTCTTTTTGAACCTCTTTTTTAGTTACTAAAAGCGACTTTTTGGCATCATGTAAACATGATTTAAACTTCGATTTTGCGATATTTAAACTGTCAATTATTGCGGATTGAATATCCTTATTAATATCCTCTATACTCCCTAAAGCGATATTTTTTTTGTCTGTTTCAATCGCAACGGTTTTTACTGCCCAACTTGCCGTTTTATTAATCAGTTCGGAAATTCTCTGATTCGCTTCCCTTTTTGCTTGTTTCGCTTTTTGTAAATCGTTACCTATTTCTTGTTTCACTTTCAACTCAGCTGCTAAACTATCCGATTCCCAACTATCGAAACAGGATTGACAAAGTAGAATGTAATCTGAACTATCAACTGTTTGTTTTTCGACTTTTACGTTATCCAAAATCACTTTATAGTTATTTCCGTCTTGTGATTTTTGAACAGAAACAAAAGTAAGTGCAACAGATAAACTACCTAAGATAAAGAAGGGTAGAAGCCGTCTTATCCATTCTTTAGGATTTCTAATTACCCTAAAAATGGTTAGGAAAAAAAGTGGAATTATCCAGCGGCTGCTTTCTATTAAAGCTATACCCAGAAACGGATAACCCACTGGGTACATTTCGCTGATTGGGTCAGCACGAAAACCCCAATACTCTGTGTATGAACTATATAACGACCCTGCCACGGAAAACAGAAAAAGTACTTTTTCAATCATCTTTCTATAATCTCCGTACATTTCAATATTCGTTGCCTTACTTATTGTTTTTATCATTTTTTTGAATTTTAAATGTGAGATAATTCATTATCAAATTCATCAAGTTCGGATAACCAGTCAGGTCTTTTTTCTGGAGGTTCTTTGATAGATATATTTTGGAAAGGAAATTTTTTAGATAGATAAGAGAGGGTAGGAGTGCTACCTCTTGCGCTGTCAAGTTGTTGTACTTGACTTTCAGTTAATTTAATAGTTACTTTCATAATACACACGATTTTGATAAAAACACTTAAAATGTAATATTGCATTCTAATCTAACTATTACGAATACATTTTTTTTCTCCTTTTTAGTTCGGTCAAAAGACAGAACCGCAAATGCTCCAAAACTTGAACTTTTTTATTATCATATTTTGGGTCTTTTGCTAAAACTCGTTTTAAATAGGTTACAGAAAGATTTATTTGTGCTGCCATTTCCTTGAAATTCAAGGAATTATGCATCAAATTTTCCTTTAATTCGTTATTTTCTAAATTTTTCACTAAATTCTCTAATTCTTCTGGCTCTAAGTCCGTGATTTTGATAATCATTTTCGTTATTTTTATATTACAGTATGATTAATTAATATTAATTAATCTATTTTAAACAAATATAGTTCTATTAAATTAGTTTAACTAATTTAAAATAATTATTTCAACTAAAAATTAAAATATTATCGTGTATGAAAGTTAAATCTGGTAAAATCAATGAATTTGCGTTTGAAAAAAGACAGATAGCAAAAAGAATTAAAGTAATTAGTGAAGGATTAGGCTATAAGTTTGACCACGACTTCGCGGCATACTTAGGAATAAAGAAAGGTACTTATAGCACCATTTTAAATGGTGTTAGCGCATTATCTTTTCCTACGATAATGAGATTAGTAAACAAAAAGGTAAATTTAAATTACCTTTTTTACGGCACCCGTGCAAGGTATGGAGGATTATTCCTTCCTTTATCTTCCAATAATACCTTAGACGTACAAGAAAACGAGGGTGTGTACATCGAAAAAATAGGATTGTTAGAACAGGAAAACGAATCTTTAAAAATCGCAGTTCTAAGACTTGAAGCGACTGTGAAGGATAAAGAAACGATTATCGAAATGAAAAACAGGGAAATTAAGGCACTTTTACGCCCTACCTCAGAACTAAAGGCTTGATAATCAGCCGTTTTCGTGTACCATGCGGGAGCACTACACACGATTAAAATTATATAAACGGGTTGATTATACTGTGTTACACAATATAATTCGACCCGTTTTTTTTCGTTTGCGTCCACAAAACGCCCTACTAACTATTAAACACGCCCTACATGTTTAAATACAGTTCTAAAATCGTCATAAAAGGTGATAAATTGAGAAAGGACGGTACCGCGCCGCTTTATTTGCAGGCCTTTATTAACACAAAAAGGACAAGGATTCACCTAAATTGCTATTGCAAACCGTCGGAATTTTCGGCAAAAATGCAAAATGTGAAGGCAATTTGTAAGAATTCGAAGTCAATAAATGGTATAATTGCTAAAAGGGTAGGGCAGGTGAGCGCTATTTTTTACAATGCGATCTTGAAAGATGAGCCATTGGACGTTGATACGTTCAAAGAATTGCTACTAAATGAGAAGGTAAAGCATGATTTTATCACATTTATGCTAAAAGCGATTAGAGAACAGGATAAATTAGTTACTCATTCTACGATAAAAAACTATGTAAAATCATATAATCATCTAAAAGCGTTTCGAGCTGTCATTCCTTTTTATGATATTAATATAAAATTAGTCACGAATTTTGAGAAGTATCTCAAAAAGTTAGGATTGAAACACAATACTGTGAACGGTTATTTAAAGCAGTTAAAAAAGTTCATTCGTATTGCAATATCGGAAGGTTATCCTATCCAAAATCCTTTTGAGCATTATCAATTACGTTGGCATGAATCAACGCCTGTTTGGTTAGAACCGTTTGAGATTGAAAAAATGGTGACATTATACAACCGTGAGGATATTCCTTATCATTTTAAAGATACGTTGCAAATGTTTTTATTTATGCTCGGAACGGGTTTAAGAATTTCTGATACGACACAATTAAATTATGATATGATTGTGAATGATACGATTATAATTAGGATTCAAAAAACGCAACGGTACAAGTTAGAAGAAACTTTTTTGATTAGTGACTTCGCCAGTCAGTTTTTGCCAATCCAAGTTGGCGAAGAAAAAAAGATTTTTAAATACAAAACTTGCCAAAGTTTGAACAAAAATTTAAAATCTATTTGCGAACATCTAAACATCAAAAAAGATATTACAAGCCACACCGCCCGACATACTTACGCCACTACGCTACTTTTAGCGGGTGCAAATATCGAAGTTGTCAGCAAGTTATTAGGCCACAAATCATTAAAAGATACGATGATTTATGTCCATATCACGAAACAAGCGGAACGCAAAAATTTGGCGTTATTCGATAAGTTTATGAAATAAAAAAAGCCTTACCGAATTGGTAAGGCCTTTTTTTATGCTGTTAATTTCTACGTCTATTCCTTTTCAATTTATCCTGAACAAAAATTTTAGTGCATTCCCACTCGCACTTAAAAATGAATGTTTCTGGGTCCTTATCTGCTTTCAATCTAAACAAAATTTCGTGTGTCGCTAACGCCCCAAACGTATTTGCAAAATCTATCTTTAAATATTCGTTACCGCTTTTCGAGGTTTCCCTCATGATTTTCACAAAAACGACATCGGTAAAAATATCGTTTTCATCATCGGTTTTCCGTTTGAATCTGCACATAATATCTTTTGCGGGAGAAAACAGTCTATAATACTTTCTATTCAAGTTTTTTGGAGGCATTTCACGACCCCTTTTGAGATAAACTCTAATCGCTTGGAAGTTCTCCTTTGTGACAAAAAATGATAGATAGTTACTATCATTATCAAATGTCTTAACCGCCTTTAATCCACTCGTTTCTAAAAAATTAAATGTTTCCATTTTTCGATATTTATTTTTTATTAAAAATTATTCCTTTTTTATTTCCGCTATTTTTCCTTTGCCCTCCGTGACCTTTGCCCTTCGCCCCGAAAACCTTATAAAAAAGTTTTTGGATTCTTGGTTCATAATCCACTTCAAAATGTGTGCAAATTTCACGGACTGTCATATCTTGAAAAATGTACATATTTTTCAATAATGCTATTTTTTTCTCATTATCAAAAATATTTGCAGGTGTTCGCAAGTCATACTGAACGTCATCAAAATAATTTTGCTTTCGGTGCAAAATCGTTGACAACTCAATTATGTGTACATTTGTCATGATATTTATTTTTCGCCTTCCGTTCCATTCCGCCAAGTTTTGTTCGGAAGGCGTTTTTTTTATAATCTTACCGTCTTACTATTTTCGTCCACTACATCAACTCCTAAAAGTTCATAACTGCCTTCATTTTCAATTAGCCAGTTATTGACTTCTTTAAGCGATTTTTGGCCTTGAAACTCTTTATATTGTTGATGTCCTTCGTGTTTTTTGTAATACACCCGAGTGACATTTTTAACCATATAAACTTCATCTTTTTCAAAACTGTAACGGCTTCCGTCCTTCATTTTACTAACAAACTGATGTTGATTGTTTGTTAATAAACCCTCTTTTTTTTGGTAATCTAAATAGTCTTTCATTATTTCTTTTTTGGTGCGCTGTACAGTTTCTAATGCGTGTACGAAGTCAAAATTATTTATATTTTCCGTAAAAAACAAAAGGAGGTTTTCGATATTCTCGATGCCTTCTCCTTTTTCGTACCGCTTGATGGTACGAACAGAAACGCCAGTTTTTTCTGCGATTTCGTGATAGTCCATTTCACTTTTAACTATCATAATTTTTAACGCCTGTGAAATTCTCATATTTTTTGATTTTGAATAACAGCGGTGCCACTTTGTAGGAAGTTGCACCGCTATTTTATTTATGCATCTGCTTTTTCTAATTCATAATTCCATTCGCTTTCAAAAAAATCAGAGAGTTTCTCCGTCATCATTTCTAATGCTTCATGAATATCGTCAGCATCACCTGTAAAATCTTTTAAAAATGCTTGTTCGTCAGCGTCACCAGTTACGTATTCTTCCCACAAGTGTATTGGGTGCGATGAAACGCCAAACCAATCTCTAATCCTTTCGTCCGCTTTAATCGTTGCATCTTGTAAGTTTCCTGCATCTGCGGTTGTTTCTTCATTGTTGACCATTCTTTGTGCTGCCCTAACTTTTGTTGAATAACTCATGATTTATGATTTTTGATTTTGAAGGTAAACAATATCGTTTCCCTTTCTTGTTGATTCAAAGATACGTCAAACAATCCGAATAAACTAATCTTATTTACAATATATGTCAATTAATTCAAAAATAATTGACAAACAAGGTAAAAAGGCAGGGTATAGGCATAAAAAAAAGGGTTCTAACTTTCGCCAGAACCCTTATCAAAACTATGAGAATTAAAATAAACAAAACCAAAATGATTTATATTTTACCGTTTTGTTTCCAAAAATCGGTAATTTCAGTATCGTACTTATCGAATTTTCTATTGATATTCGAGAGATTATCTTTTAAATAAGACATTTCAGTTTTGACCATAATCGACAATCCCTCAATCATGATTTTCAAATCTGCGATTTCTTTAATTTCTGTTTGCAGGTTTTCAATATCCTTTTTATTTTCCTTTATCAAAATCGTATTGGCTTGTATCTTTAGATACAAATTGACTAAGCCGCTTATCGCAGTTATGCTTATACCGATTGTTGCGTAAATATTAAATTCCATTTTTTTCTGGGTTTGTACACATTTAACTAACAACGATGCTAATGTAGTCATACATTCTATTTACATCAGTTTGTTGTGTTTGCATTTGTGAATAAGATGAAGTAGTGTAAAAAATCACATCGCCAGGGATCATTCCGTTAGATGGATTTAACCAATTTTTGATTATCGTATAATCATCTGTAAAGAAAAAATTAACCTTTTTCAATCCTTTTTCCTTCACAATTCTTTTAATGTTCGCTTCGATGTTCGCTTTTACGACACTATCAGCAGAACCCGATTCTGTATAAATTACAGTCAATTCTGCCAGTTCCGCTTTTTTTCGAAAGTCGGTAGGCAAATTTTTCATCTTGGCACCGCCTTTTTTCCTACCAAAAAGCAAAAACAATAAACCAGCGGCCAGAAAACCGTCAAGCGGTTGAACTTCGTATGTTCCTATTTTCATATTAAACTACATTTAGTTGCGACATTCTTTGCAAAACTACATCGTCAGGATTGTTCCCAAATGGGCAGCCGTTCGTATATGCGCCCAAAATATCTTGTCTTAAAGTTGATTTATACACATCAAAATACTTGTTACAAACACTTACAAAGTTTGTATCATTAATCGTTCGCAGTCTGTAATCTGGGTCGTTCGCCATATCTCGCAAAGCTTGACACCGTGGAGGATTAAAATAACCCCCGCTCGTTCTTAAACTATTGCCAAGTTCCGCAACCATAGCATTTACTAATAAATTATTCACGGTACCAGGTGGAACTTGATTTGCACCCGCACCAAGTTCACCATCAGGATTAGATTCCAATGTCACCCCTCGAAAAATCGAATAAGCACCCAAACCAATCAGTAGATATTTTGTGACTTTCTTATCTGATTTCAAACCTTCCATTACCGAATAAGCGCCCGAACCTACCCAGAATAATTTTTCAATACCTTTCGTTATTTCTTCCATCTTTCAAATTTTATAATAAATCATTTGTTGGATTTACATTTACACCATTTACCCATTTTTCGACGTGAATGTGATCCGTCATCGCGGGGCTATATTTATTACTAATCTTTTGGCAAGTCGCTATTTTTTGTCCTTTCGACACATACGAACCAACGAGCGAATAATTAGGATTTACATACATAATCTTAATTTTCAATCCGTTTTCATCTGATAACTCTACACCTTTATATGTACTACTATTTCGATAAGCATTAAACGTCCTTGTAATCTTGCCAAAAAACGGTGCATAAACCGATTGATTTACCGAACAAACAAGGTCAATCCCTTTGTGTGTCCGACTTCCACGACTTGCACCATAAAAACCACCGCCCGAGCTGTCATTCCTAAGATATTGCGGATTCAATATATTATCCCAGCCATAAGATGGTGTCACACCACCACCACCACCACCCGAACCACCTCCATTATTTGGTGGTATTGGTGGTATTGGTGGTGTTGGTGTGTTATTTTTTGATAACAATTCCTTCCCGACAAAAAATAAAACCAGTACGGCAATTCCTTTTTTGATATTTTTATTCATAATAGATTAATCTATTTTTATTGAACTTTCAACAAAAGCGATAATATTCAATAAACCGCCCTGCCAAGTTTTCTTAATTGTAGAAAATTTGATATTTCCGAATGTCGGTTTAATTCGATACGCCTTCTCGCTTTCGATTTCGATTAATAACACCGTTTCAGACGGTTTCAAAATTGTTTCTACCAGTTGCACGGCCGTTGGAAAACTCGCTAAAGGTGTGCTTTTTAGCATCTCAAAAACCGATTCTTTTATTTTTACCAGCGTTCCTTCAGTTATTAAACTCCCTTGAATTTCGCCATCAAAATCATCGGAATAAATAAAAAAATCTGTTGTTGTTCGTGTTAGTTTCATATTATTATAATTGCGTTATATCCCAACCCGCATTTACTAATAAAGTAACATTTGACTGGTCTATATCAGCATGAGCAGTAAAAGTTAACTTGCGGGGTCCAGTTCGGGGGTTGTCAATTAAATTTTGGATTAGTGTATTGTTGTTTGCTGCTGTGTTGTTTGTGTTAAATACGTATATTTTCCTGCACAAATCTGGCACATCAGTAATTAAACTATCAGTACCGACCAGTCCAATTTCTATCATTTCAGTATTTGACAAAACATCTGTAATTACGCTGCCAGTATTTATTAAATTCAAAAATTGTAAAGCAGTATTATTAGAAATATCCTCAATTTTACTCCCCGTATTTTGCAAATTCAAATGAGTTAAAACAGTATTATTAGAAATATCAGTAATAGCACTATGAGTATTTGTTAAATACAATGACTCTAAAAGTGTGTTATTAGAAATATTTTCAACTATACTTTTTGTATTTACTAAATTCAAATGAGTTAAAACAGTATTATTAGAAATATCAGTAATAACACTATCAGTCTCTATTAGAAACAAATGAGTTAAAACAGTATTATTAGAAATATCAGTAATAACACTATCAGTATATATTAAATTTAGATAGTTTAAATTAGTATGATTAGATATATTATTAATTATACTATTTGTGTTTTCTAAATTTAGATAGTTTAAATTGTACTTAATCAAAATACTATCTACTTTTGTATTAGTACAACGGTCTAAATTTAAAATTTCAAGATTAGGAATATTATCAAAATAACTATTTTGAATATTTAATCCACTATTCAAACTTAAATTTAACTCTACTAAATCATCGCTAAATCTATCAATAGAACTTATACTTTGATTACTCGCAACCAGTTTAGTATAGTCTCCAAACAAATAAAAATCCCCCAGCCCAGCGCCGCTTCTGGCCGTTTCCGTTCCTTCATTATCCAAAATTGCACCGTCTGACCAAATCACCGCTAAACAGTCGGTAGTCATTGTTAACGCTGCCTTATTTGCCGTTACGGTCGTACAAGGTAGCTTGTAATTTATCGCTTCGGTTGCGTTATTTGTGTTATTTACTTCATTGATTGACACATAAGGCCTAACCGTTCTCGTATAATTATTATCAATATAACCCCATACGACTAACTTGTAAAGCAATTGATATTCATTAATATTATAACCGTTACCGCTTGACATTGTGCCGCTTGTTATCGCTTGAATTTCTGCTACTTCGCTATCACTAAATGAATCAGAAGACACCGTCACGGCACCACCACCAACACCCGAAATATCAAAAGTTATCGTACCGTCAATGATGTAATTATGAATATAAGAGTAATTTTCATCGTTTGAAATATCTACCCCGTCGTGTTCGCTATCCGAAGTTTTTACCCTTATTGCACCATCATTTTCATCTAAAAATATACCCGCAATTGGTGCAATTACATCACAATCGCACGGTTTTACTAACTTTATTGCTGCCATTAAAACAAAATTTTACTATTCCCACCAATGAAATTAAAATCCGCATAAGCATAACCTGATACCGCAATTGAAAAAGGCACTCCGTGAATTCCAAATAGGCTTTGTGCCTGTTTGTTGGCTTCTTTCACGTCTGCTTTTCGTGCTAATAACTTGACTAATTTAATTTGCTGAACCGTCAAACTACTGTATAAACCGCCTAATTTTTCGTGAATTACCTCGAATTTTAACCCTGCTTGTTGATACCTTTTCGTGTTATTCTCGATAAGCGTATAAAGTTTTTTGATTTCGCCCATTTGGGCATTGACTTCCCTTTGAAATTCCTTATCAAAATTGGTTTGTACCTTCTTATTTTTGATATTCAAAGGTTTGCCCTCGCTAAATTTGTCAGTTTCTACGACCCTTTCCATGAATTCCATGAATTCACTATAAGACCTTACCTTTTTATCGATATTTTCCAACAACCAATCCCAAACTTCGTCCTCGTGTGCGTTCGTTAATTGTTCGTATTTGTTGCGAAGTAAGCCGAGCCACTTTGCCGCGTTACGTATATTTGAATCCAAAGCAGGTTCCAATCGTTCCAGCGTTCCGAAAGCCTTACCGTTGGGATTTAAGTAGGAAAATGCGATAATTCTACTTGCATTACTGCCCTCCGTTTCCTTCGCTTTTTTGTTAATTTCCTTTTTAGTCTTACCTAATTCTCGAAGCGTTCGGTAATAATTCGCCCTTTCCGTATAGCTTTCCTTCGTTCCAAGCGTGTTGGAGTTCAATGCGATTTCTCTAATGTCATCTATGACCATAGAAGTCACCACTTTTGCAGGTATTTTCGCAAAACTTCTGCCGTCAATTTCGACCGTTCCGCCAGTTTGGTTAAAAGCTTCTAATCGAGAATGACCACTTATAACATAAAACTCATCTTTTTTGCCAATTATGCCAAAAATATCCCAAAAAAGCAAGATAGAATCGAATAAGGCCCAGTTAAATCGCCCAGTTGCGATTGCATTTAAGATGTTATCTACGCTACGTTTGGCATAAGCCGATTTCCTATTTTGAAATAAATCTTCTCTTTTCTTAATAACCTCGAGCGGAACAGCAAAAACAGTTCCCGCTGTTTTCGTTTTTGCCCCAAAAACATCAAATGGAGGTTTTCTTTTACTCGATATCGGGAAGGTTAAATCCGCTTTTTTTGATACAACTGGTAATTTATCCATCTTTTTGCTTTCTTTTTTAGGTGCGACCGCAGAACTTTTATTATTTTTCTTTAACAAAGTACCGCTTAATTTAATTGGATAAAAGGTATAACCATTCACGTCATGTTGTCTTTGAACTACTCCATCTCGATAGGCAGAAAAAGTAAATTCTTTGTCGCTTGAATTAAACACATTGACAGACTGTAAATCATTCGAGTAAGTGTAAACCGTTTTATTAGAACGGAAAAAAGACTGTACAAAACCTTTTAATTCAGGTGAAGCAATCGGGTATTTATTTAATTCTACAACCTTATTAAATCCAATTGTATAACTATTTTCTTTGGCTACATTCGTTCCTTTTGGTGCCGTTGATTTCATATCATTATCCTTAAAAGTTTCTGTTTGCGTTCCTTGTTCCGATTGAAAAGGCACCACCGATGTTGAAATATCCATATTTTCAACTGCTGTAATTTGATATTCCTCTTTGAAAAACCTTAAATTTTCAGTAAAGGAAGTTCCTGAATCAAGTCTTTTGTATTTGATAAATGGTTCTGTATAATCAGCAGGAAAATCAATATTTAAGACTTGAATAATGCTATCATTATTCAATTTATATTGTTTGCCTATCTCTAATCCAAAATCATATTTACCTTCGATTTCCAGCGTTCCTTTTCCTAATTTGCTATCAATATACTTTACATAGTGTAAAAAATCTACTTCAGTAATAATAGAAGTATCAAAAGATTTATGCTTGTAAAATAATTCTATACTGTTTGAGGATACTGTTTGTCTTTCTAATTCCTTCAGTGTTTTAGTAAGTTCAGATTTTGAATATAGAGGATATCTAATAGAAATATCTCTACCAGTTTCACCTTTAGAAATTTCGATTAAGCTAAATAAATCTTGACCATGGTCAATAATTAAAATCGTACTATATACATTTTCAGTATATTTTAATTTATTATTCGTGTATAATTTTATACTGTTTTCGCCTGTTCGATTCGTTATCGGTACATAATGAAACATGAAATTTGCAGGTATGAAACTATTTTTTTTGCTTGACATTGTTTCTTTTTTCGTTTCGAATTCAACTGGAATAGTATCAACTGATTGAAAATTATAGAGTAATCTGAACCGTTCAAAATTTCTATTATCTACTCTCGAGTAGATTCTTTTATTCTGTCTATTGTACCAAAAACCTGTTTTATTGACTAATTCTTTAAATTGAATTTTTGTTAATCCTTTTGTCAAAATAATTTCAAAAACATCTAAAACCTTTCCTTTGTTTGTCGTGTATTCTATTCGTTTGTACGTACCGTAAGATTCGCCAGTTGGTGTTGCCGTTGTTGATAACGCTCGTTTTATCGCAGGATATTGAATCTTATCATTTGCAATATTCAAATCATCATAAGACTTCGTAAACTGACTAACAACTAAATCAATTTGATTGTAATTAAAAGTTTGTGATTTTTTCGGTGAGGTGATACGTATTGAATCATCTTTATTACCTCGCATTATTACAATCTCAAAATTAAATTCCATACGGTCGCCTGTTGTGAAAGTGACTTTTGGCGAAGGTGAAATTATCCAATAAACTACAAATTGTTTTTGTCCATCTTTTACGGTTCTTAACGTTGTTTTTATATTCTCTTTTGATAATAATTTTGATCTAATCGCTTGAACCGTTTCTATTGATGCAGCCGAGGTACTTGACGAAGGCACGGCCGTTGGCGTTGGTGCTGTTGGTTTCGGATTTAAAACACTTTTTAAAACCTTCAAATTAGCTTTAGAAATTGGCTTTAAAATATCCTCAGAAATTGGTTTTTTTGTGTCAAGTAAATATTTTATTAAAGGCATAAGAACTTGGCGACCTTTAGAAGTCAATTTATAATCTTCTTCGCTCACGGCTTTTAATAAATCACTTTTGACAGGTTCATATTGTCGTAAACCTAAAGCCTCAAATTGTCGAGTAGTCAGCCGTTCCCGAGGATCAACTGACCTTTGGTTTATTGCCTTATCGAATGACAATAAACCAACTCCATTTTTGTATTGAAGTGAACTAAAAAGCCTTAAAACTGCCTTAACTTCATTGACAGAATTATCGAATTTATTTACCTCTAAATTTCTAAGAATCCGCTTATCAAATTCAGTATAAGAAGTACCCTCAATCCTGCCCAGAAAAGAATTCCAGTGACTTACCCCAACAAAAAAATCATCTTTACGCAACCAACCCATAAAAAATTATTGAACTATTAAACCAATCCAAACACCAACCCCAACCCCCAAAAAGGTTGACAATCCTGCCTTTCGCCTTGACTTTCTTTTTTGAATTCGTTGTAACTTCGCTACGTCACTTTTAAAAGTTGTGATAGACTTTTTCAAATCCTCATTATTTTGCAATGACTTACGATTACTCGCTTTCATCAACTCATCTAACACATTGAATTGTATTAATAACTTATCATATTCGCTATCACATAACGTAATCGCAACCTCTTGCAAGGCGACAATTTCAATTAAAGTGGAATCACAAACAGTCGTTTGTGCTGACAGATTAAGAGTAGATAAGTTCGATAATAATAGACTTAATAGAAAGACTTTAATTTTCATCTTGATACTTGTTTTTAAGCGTTTCGATGCGTTCCTGCAATGCGTTCATTTTCATTTGATAATTCACGTCACTTTCTTGAACTTCATCTTTAATAAAATTTCGCTGCATTTCACTTTCCAAAATCATGACTTTTATTTCAGAAATTTCTACAAAGAATCCTTTAAATTCCTGTTCGATTTTTTCGTTTTGCCGTTCCAATTTTCTCGTACTTGCGTAACTTAGAACTGAAAAAATAAAAATCGAACAAAAGACCGTAATAGCTACCCACCCTAAATTTTTTATCATGTTACTTGAAAAATTCATAGCTTAAAATTGAATTTGATTAAAAACATTATCGTGCTGATTCATAATAACTTGACGCGAACGATACCCAGCCAAAATGCTACCGCCCTCGCTCAAACCCCAGTCAGCAGGAACGGAAAATGGCGAATTGGTATCTACTTGATTACCGTTGAATTTTAGCGTATTACTGCCAGTAAGGTCACTAATTCCTCCGTACGCATCTTGCACACTTTTTAGTGCTGTTGAGAAGTCAACGCCCTGCGATACTTTTGACTGTAACGAATTGAAAAGCACTGTTTCTACCCAGCCCTGTGGCGTTTCGGTGTAACCTAATGCGGGTAATTCAGTTGCAAAAACGACGGTGCCATTTGGCAGTCTGTATTGTCGAACATTGTTGTCAGGTTCACTTTGTGAATAAAAATAGTACGCGGCTGCAGCCGCCAAAATACCGACTACAATTAATTTTTTATTGTCTTCCATTTTTTTAGACTTGTACTCTACCACTCCAAATGTCATCATTATCAAAACTACTCCAGCTATCTCTTTGCGATAATGGGCCGCCATAATTATTTATATCTGTATAATTTGGAGTACCATTATCTATAAATGGAGGTGGCCTATCGTTCGGATTAGTAACGACCGTATCGGGAGTAGTAACGACCGTATCGGGAGTAGTAACGACAGTATCGGGAGTAGTATCTACGTCACCATCTACATCATCTTTGCTTGTTTTCCATAGATAATATGCGAACCCAGCGCCTAACATTCCGGCTATAAACATTCTGTTTTTCATTTTCTAACAATTTGATTCATTGACAAAATCATTATACCATACAAGCACTTCTTTAGCACCTGCACCTGTAAAATCAATTTTGAACATTTGATTAAAATAATAACAATCCGTCACTGCTTCCAGCAAAAACTGTTCACCAGCTTTTACTTGTCTTTTCGTTTGTCCGTTATTGATTGTCAAATCAATATTGTTCAAACCTGTATTGTCAATCGTTACAGATATAGCAGAAAGGCGAAATTCCTCGTTATTCGTAACTTTTCGCTGTTTTACTTGAATAGCGAACACCTCAACCCCTTTTATTCTCATAATTCAATTTTTTGCATCATGTTTTGGATTGTTGGTTTAAACATTTCGTTTTGTTCCAACACCTTCGCTAATTTGTAAATCGAAATGATAGGGTCTTGATCAGGAAACTGCGCTTTAACGGCTGCTAATGCTACATCAATAGTAATGATAATCGTTTCTTTATCGTTTGTTTCCAAAGTTCCAACCGCTGCGGTTTGCATATTTTGACCTTTCGCATTTGCATTTTGAAAGCCGTTTACTGCTTTTCCAATCTGTTCGCCCAGAACTCCAAACAACATATTAATACCAGAACCTACTCCCCGAGCCAATTCTGGCGAAGATTCCAGAATCTGTCCAATTTTTTGCATTCCGCCAAGGCGTTCCTCTTTTAGAAATTCGATTGTGTCTTCTAATTCCTCAATTCTTCTATCTCTACTTACATCTTTGAGAATTTCCGCCCTCATTTCCGCTTCCGTTTTCGTTGCCGTTCCCTGTCCATTTTGAATCATGCCAATTAACTTTTGCATAAAATCGTTGGGATTGGTCCCAGCCGTTCCTGATAAACCAGAAATATTCGAGAAATTTGAGAAATTCGTCATCATTGCATCTTGTTTTCTATTCAACGAAATAGGAAAATTACTCTTAGCCGAACCATTTGCCGTAAAGTATGATATCATTAGTTTTTCCTCGCCCGAGGGGATAAAACAGTCAATAGTACGGGCCAACCACGCCCAGCCGCCTTCGGGTGTGAACCTTTTACAAGCAGCCGCTAAGTTTTGCGGGTTCGATAAATCTCTTATATCGTCACCATCAAAATTTTTAGTTTCCCTTGTCTCTACTTTTGTACCGACTTTTTGATAAAATTCAACTTTCAAACATGACGGCTTACCTTGATAAGTTTGTGTTTGTGTGTCATACCAAGACTTGACCGCATTAATATCAAAATAAGCATTCATATTTTTAACAATTTGCTGCGTCTTCTCCTTTCATAAAGAAGACCGTGATTTCAATTACTTGATTATTCGTTTCGCTATCTCCAACCATATTTATGACGGATTCTTCCCAAAACACGCCTTTTCTCGTTTGAATAGGCAACATTTGAAACCTGTCACTATTCGACATTTCCAAGATTTTGCCCAAACTCAAATTTGCATGAATGACCGTACCACCATTTTCCGTCAAAGTAAGAAAAGCTTTATTTAGGTTCGTAGCACTTACCAAAGTGCCGTTATTTTTACTTACACCCGAACTTCTTAAAGAAATTCCTTTCACCACATCGGTAGGTAATAAACCCAGCGAATTTGAAGGAAATTTATATGTTCCCTGGCCCGCCACGACTGTAATATTTATATCAATTGTTCTTAACATTTCGATTTTATTTTATAAAAAAAGCGAGTACACATTATTAAAACATGAACTCGCTTAAATTATCGTGTATTATGAATCGTTATTTTATTAATGTCAATTTTACGCTTACGATTGACGAGTGATAGGCGTAGTTTTTTTACGCAAAATGTAACCGTCTAAAACGAGTACAGACTGCAAATTAGCTGGGATTGACGCAATAGAACCGTTCGCCTTTACAATCATTTCATTGATTTCTGAACCAGAAAACATCATCGTTTTCAACAACTCGTGAAAGGTCGTATCACCTAATCTATATACACCTTCACTGTCCGTGAACGTTTCCAAAAAGTTCAAAACGCTTGAACTCTGTTTGTAAATCGTTTCCTCACCCATCGCACGAAATTCAAACGTACCTGCCAAAAATGCCAAAATCGCTTTTGCATCAGCACCTGAATTTCCAGCAAAAGTTGTTGCGTTCGCATTCTGAACTAACGTTTCATTTCCGATGTTCGCAACCGTTGCAACAACGCCTAATTTCAATGCTACACCCGTTACTACGAAAGCATCTGTCGAACCCAAGCCTTGTTCGTAATTCTCGTATTTTTGTCCGTCACCAAAAGTGAAAACAATCTCGGAACTGTTCGGAGTTACTTTTCGCACTAATCGAATTTGCGAAGGATTCACATTGAATTGATTTTCAATATTTCCTGCAAAACCTTCGTTCGCCTTTATCGCCTGTAACGTTGCGTAACGGTGTGAACCTTGAATTACGCGCGTAACGCTTGGTGCGCCTTGGTGTGGCATTGTGCCAATTAAATTTTTTCCTTGCACTTTATTATAAATTTATAATATTATGAAAATTTGTTTAAATCAAAATGGATTAATTCTATAAGAATAGATTAATCTTAATAAGTGAACACTCGACCTAAACCAGCAGTCGCATCAGCATCATCTGACAAGATATCTGATTCACGTAAGAACGTCACGCCAGTTTCTACTAACATTCCAGAACCAAACGGTGTTGACCATTCGCCCTCGGCAAAAGCAATTAGAGAAACCGAAGCGACAGCCTTGATTCCTGCCTTCATGCCGTTTTTACCGTCAAGCGGTTCAATCTGATTTAATGCACCGTTTACCAATTGACCAGCCGCGCCACCTAAGATTGAATAACCTAAATCCATCCAGTTTGCATCCTCCAGTCCTGCTACTTGATGTTTTTTACACCCACAAGATTTTTTCATCTTTTTTTTTTATAATTATATTAAAAAAAACTTTTTTTCTTACTTCTTAGGCTTTCCGCCCCGAACGCCAACAACGTACCCACAAGCGGTTTTTTTAGCCCGCGCTTGTTTGTTCGTTTTGCGTAATGTCTTTGCTGCTGCTGCTGCACCTGCTTGTGTTAAGCCAGTTTTTTTAACTGTAAAACCTTGGGATTTTCCACCAGCTTTTACTGTGAATTTTCCGCCAACGCTCATACATTTTTTTGCGTTTTTCGCTCTGCGAATTTTGCCTACTTCTGCTGCCATTTTATAACCATTTAGAATTTACAAATACATTTTTATAGAACTATATTAAATCAAAAGCATAAGCCAAACCCAAACCCCCAGCCGCCAATCCGACTGGTAAAGCCCAAGGCGGCAAACCTTCACCTTCTTCACCATTACCCTCACCGTTTCCAGTTTTAATAAAATCAGCATCGGAAGGAAGTACCTCCGTCAAAACTGGGAAATTGTGCTGCATTGTACTCCAGTCATCTGTTTTTTTAGCGTCATCAATAGCCGCTGCAACTGCACTAGCAGCGCCTGCAATAATTCCGATAATTATTATAATTGTCATAATTTCGCCAACCGCAGCCACATTTTGACCACCTTTTAGAACATCAATAACACTTCCTACATCTTTACCCTGAAACTTATCATTGACCCCATTTTGAATAAAATTATTTAGGTTTGTTTCAGAGATTCCAGTGATGTGTTTTAGAGAATTACCGTAAAGGCCTTGAAACATTTTTTTGTTCAAGGCTCTATCTGAAAGAAGATTATCATTAGCAACTTTGTACATTAATGCGGGCCCACTATCTTCAAAATAATCATTGATAATACGACCTTTCATATCAGAATTAAAACAAGCGTTTACCCAGCCTTGTCGCCCTAAATTCGTGTTGTGATAATTTTCTATTTTGTTAGTATAGCACAAATTCGT
>Ga0306866_1000148_pt1 | contig 27832 bp, 28 predicted proteins | sample AntRauTorckE5432_FD_190450 | JGI IMG/M metagenome (GOLD analysis project Ga0306866, IMG submission 190450) | Saline lake microbial communities from Rauer Islands, Antarctica - Metagenome Torckler E5 #432 (v2) (version 2) | ecosystem: Environmental > Aquatic > Non-marine Saline and Alkaline >...
CACTGAGATATTCTTTTTCTTTGCCATTGGCCATGTATTATAATAATATATTGTTTTATTTCTTTAGATTGTAGTTTTACTATAATCTAAAGGGTTTTATAATGAAAAGGTGGAACTGTTCGAGCCCTTACGATAAAACATTCACAAATTATAATAAATTTTCTTTTGATGAAGAAAAACAGAGGAACCTCAAAGAAAAAATAGAAAACATAAAGGAAGCATTCTTTTTAATTTCCAATTCAAACACTACATTGACAAATGAACTTTATGAGAAACACACTATAAATTTAATCCACGTCAAGTATTCTATAAGCAGATCGGCAGCAGAAAGATCTGATATAGTTGATGAAATTTTGATAAAAATCAATTATTGATATATACCTCTAATCTTAAAAGTTTGGGACAGTTTTATTTCTTTAAATTCGGGGTCTCGTGGGTATCAAAAGCAGTTCCACAAAAAAGTTGAAAAATAAATTCCTAAATTCTGGACAAATGGATAATCTGCCAGGAGAGTTGATTTTCAGTATTTTTGATTACTTGAAGAATTCAGATATTAAAAATTTTTGTAAAGCATCAAAAATTTTTGACAGTACCTATGAAGAATATAAAAAACATCAACAAATGCTTTTTCTGTTTAACGAGAAAAACAAAAAATTCAATCAAAAAATCATCACAGCACCTACGCAGGTTGGAAAAACTGGAGCGATTATTGAAATGGCGAGTGTGCTCACGGGGATAGTCTTGGTCATCGGTCAAAATAGACGAGACCAGCAACTTCAAACAATGAGGCGTTTTTCAGAAAAGGGTCTTCAAATTCACAAAATCACTTATAACACGGAACCTGAAGAACTCCAACGATTATTGGACAGGGACGGAAAAATTATTCTTTCGGTGATGTACAATCATCAAAAAATCAAATTTCTTGACAAAATAATCAACAAATTGTCTGGATTTCCAGAGTACCATATCTTCAAAGACGAGGCAGATAGTTTAACCGGCGAACTTGCCAGTTTTTACTGGGTTAAACACATCAACAAGTTCATTTCCAGTAGCGATGAAAACCTTAAAATTAGGATTTATCACGTTTCAGCCACATATAAAAAATGTCTGGAATTCACAAAGGATGTTTTTACTCTGGCTGTTCCCGACGACTACAGACCAGTGAATGAATTTCACGAATGGGACTCTACCGTCGTCGGTGGTTTAGAACTCTTGATAAAAAAGGAAGTATTGTCTCTAAAAAAGGGAGAGATGATGCTGTATTCTGTTAATAGTGTCCTACGTCAGCACGAAAGAGCAATTTTTCTATCAAAAGCCATTAAAGATATCATATGTATCACCTACAATTCCAAAAAAATCACAGTATATGATGGGAATACTACAAAGGTTTTTTCCAAAGATATTCATAAATTACTGGAAGTACTAAAAAAACAAACAAAACACGTGTTAATCATTGGAGGTTCTTTGATTAATCGTGGTATGTCGTTTTGTTCCAAGGGAGAAGATGGTCTGGCGGCCACTGTTATTTTTGTTAGCGGCTGCCTAAATTCCAATGATGCTACTGTGGTCCAAAAAATAGGCAGAATTACAGGAACTGCGAGACCAGACCTGTCATCAAGACGAGTATATGCTCACCCCTCGGTACTTCGCATATATACTAATTATGTATCCAAAGTTGAAGACTAAAAAAATAAAAAAAAGAAAAAAAAAGAAAAAGCCCAGAGCATAATGCTTTGGGCTTTTTCACATTCTGTCTTGGGGATCTTGACGGTTGTCTTCTGGGTATTCTTAGAAGTAATTAAAAGAATCCGCCAAAGTACTTTGATTTTCTCTCAATTTCATATGAGGCTTTGCCTTCCCATAATCAACCCCTATGAGAATATCATTGGAATACTTTTGGCAATGTGCTAAAATAATATCTAAATTTCTCGTGGCAAGTATACGATACCTGTCCATTGCTTCCTTGTGTTTATTTTTATAAAACTTGTCAGCAGGTAGATTGATGATAAAGGAATGGATATAATTGGCTCCCTTGTTTGCTAAAATTTCTGCGGAATCAAATATATCACGGTGATTTTTTATATTAGATACCACCTTTGTTTGCTTAGGGACATGTAATAATTCAAAATTTTGCCAAGAATCCATTTCCCTTTCCTGCATGTAAAGATAATCATATTCTAGGTCCCTCCTCAGTTTCAAAAGATTATCAGTTGTTTTAATTGCTTTCACATAAGAATCTCTATTGTATATTCTAAAATCCTTGATGCTGTCAAAGAAAGTAATCATATCTGGATCAATATGGAAGAACATTGGAGGAGGTCTTTTTTCTTCCAGTAATAAACCATTTAATTTTATTTCAAGTTCATTGTTCATCACATCAGCACTAAATTTTACTTCATCGTCCTTGTAGTAAATTATAAAAAACCCTATAATCAACGCTATTAAAAAGGATATGTCTGCTCTAAATGCGTAATTAAAAAACCAGACCGAAATCACCAAAATAGCACCATATGTAAATTTATCTTCTGTCTTTATTCTTGTTATGTAATTACTTAAACTCATATTATATCAACACAATAATATATTTTCAACAAAATACCTTCATTATTTGTGTTAAAAACTACAAATAAAAATATATAGTATATTTAAACAATGGATATTGGAGAAATAGAACAAGAACAACTGGATTATATCAAGAGAAATGGAGTGTCGGTAGATGCTCTAGATAACTTCCCGGACCCTTTAAAAGCCCCTTTGGATGTTCCTGTAGTTCTTACAAAAGAACAAGAAGATAGAATTACCCAAGACATACGACAGCAATTGACCACTTCTGCTCCAGGTGTTAGGAAGGAGGCTCAGCCTTTAAATTTTGCGACTTTTATATCAACGCTGTCTAATTCGTTCGTGGGCATAATGGATGATTTATTAAAATTTGATGGAGACCTTGAAAACTTATCACAAATTTTTACAAAAAACAATCGTATGGTATTCGTAGCCACTGTATTGATTATTGTTTCTTTGGCTCTTTTGTCAAATAGATAAGTATATTTATCAGTAATTTTTTTATAGCAGTAGATTATGACAAAGTTATTGGAGGCGTATAGTGCTATAAAATCCCAGAATCTTGATGCATTGAAAAATATACTGGACTCTGGATTTGATATAAATGTGTCTGGAGGAGAAAGTACCTTGCTTTCAGCAGCAGTAAATACTGGAAATATTGAGATTGTAAAACTTCTTATTGATGCTGGTGCTGATGTAAATATACGAGACGAGTACGGAGCAACGGCTCTATTCTTTACTAATTATGAAACAACAAAACTTCTTATTGATGCAGGTGCTGATGTAAATATACGAGACGAGTACGGAGCAACGGCTCTATTCTTTACTAATTATGAAAAAACAAAACTTCTTATTGATGCTGGTGCTGATGTAAATATACAGGACAGTGAAGGAAGAACTGCTTTATTTGCTGATGATATTGAAATTGAAATCTTAAAACTTCTTATTGATGCTGGTGCTGATGTAAATATACAGGACAGTGAAGGAAGAACTGCTTTATTTGCTGATGATATTGAAATTGAAATCTTAAAACTTCTTATTGATGCTGGTGCTGATGTAAATATACAGGACAGTGAAGGTTATACAGTCTTATTCCATGCTAATTACAATATTAAAAAACTTCTTGTAGAATATGGTGCTGATGTAAATATAAAAGCAGAAGATGAATCAACTGCTCTATTCTCTGCTAAAAATATTGCCGATGTTAAATTCCTAATAGATTCTGGTGCTGATGTAAATATACAAGACATGCATGGGGAAACTGCCTTATTCCATGCCGATAACAATGATATTTTTAATCTTCTTGTTTCTTCCGGTGCTGATGTAAATATACAAGACAATGAAGGAAAAACTCTTTTATTTTATAGAGCGGATAATTACAGGATAGCGCTTCTTTTAGGTTCAGGTGCTGATGTAAATATACAGGACAAATCTGGAAGAACTGCATTGTATTATTTTTCAAAGAAAGGAGATTTTGAAAACGTAAAATTATTGTTATCTAAAGGCGCATCCATCAATTTCCCAATCGATCAAATATCCGATCCAAAAATAAAAAAGTATCTAATCAATCGCAAAACCCTCTGGAAAAGTACTGTAAGAGAAAAGTTGATGACAAAAATGGAATCAACGTACAATTATAGATCTGAAAAGGTTTGTGACGTCTTTAATGTACTGGATAAAGAAGAACTTTTTATGGTAGCAGACCTATACGGCATTGACGAAAAACTTTCCCGGTTTCAAATATGTCAGAAATTAAAAGATATTCTTGATGGTAAAATTAAAGGAAAGGAAGAAGCATTAGGCACGTGTAATAATGTGGAAACTGGAATACTCCAAACAGATATAAAAGATATCGATCCACGTAGTTTCTTCACATTTGAACAAAATGGAAAGATTTATTGTGAAGAAGTTGAAGCGCTATATGAGCAGATATTTGTTCATGGAATAACTAAAAACGCATTTACAAACCAGCCCTTTTCAGAAGCCATCAAGAACAGGATTGAAAAACATTATCAAATTTATATAAAAGACAGGATATTGGAGGAAGAAAAGCCTCAGGAATCACTATCCGCTCTTTATGCCAAGTTACATGGATTTCTTTATTATCCTGTAACCAATACAAAATTTGAAGATAGTGGTAGGGAAGACTTGAAAGAATTTGTATCAAGTCTACCTATATGGGTCCAAGGAGACTCTGATTTACTGGAATACAAAAAGAATATTATCAAGGGACTGATAGAATACATTGAAAACGACCAAGACGTAGTGGTACAGCCTGATGGAAGACGTATCAAAACTTCTGCTGTTTTAGTGACTCAATTATGGAACGAATATTATCAGTAATTTTTTTATATCTATATATTATATGGCCGCATTACTAGAAGTATATAATATTATAGCATCCCAGGATATTTCTGTTCTGAAAAATATACTGGAAACTGGAGTTGATATAAATGTACCTGGAGGGTTTACTACAGCGCTTTCAGCAGCAGTAAATACTGGAAATATTGATGTTGTAAAACTTCTGTTGGACTATGGCGCCAACGTGAATATACAGGACATTAACGGATTTACGGTTATATTCTCTGCGGATATTAAAAATGACATTTTAAAACTTCTTATCACTGCAGGTGTTGATGTAAATATACAGGATAAATATGGAAAAACTGCCTTATTCTTTTTTGAAAATATTAACAATTTAAGACTTCTTATAGAGGCTGGTGCTATTTTGGATATACAAGACAATGAAGGAAGAACTGCCTTGTTCTATGCTGATTATATTGGAAATGCCATTGTAGAACTTTTTATAGAGTATGGTGCTGATGTAAATATACAGGATAAATACGGAAAAACTGCCTTATTCTTTTTTGAAAATATTGACAATATAAGACTTCTTATATACGTTTATGCTGTTCTAAATATACAAGACAATGAAGGAAGAACTGCCTTGTTCTATGCTGATTATGAAAAAGGATCACTTCTTTTATATTCTGGCATTGATCCAAATATACAAGACAATAAAGGAAGAACTACTTTATTCTATACAGATTATGAAAAAGGATCACTTCTTTTATATTCTGGCATTGATCCAAATATACAGGACAATGATGGAAAAACTGCATTGTATTATTTTTCAAAGAAAGCAAACCTTCCAATTGTGAAAATGTTAATATCTAAAGGTGCAATTATAAATTTCCCAATCAATGAAATATTCGACCCAAAAACAAAGGCTTATTTAATCAATCGCAAAACCCTCTGGAAACGTACTGTAAGAGAAAAGTTGATGACAAAAATGGAATCAACGTACAATTATAGATCTGAAAAGGTTTGTGACGTCTTTAATGTACTGGATAAAGAAGAACTTTTTATGGTAGCAGACCTATACGGCATTGACGAAAAACTTTCCCGGTTTCAAATATGTCAGAAATTAAAAGATATTCTTGATGGTAAAATTAAAGGAAAGGAAGAAGCATTAGGCACGTGTAATAATGTGGAAACTGGAATACTCCAAACAGATATAAAAGATATCGATCCACGTAGTTTCTTCACATTTGAACAAAATGGAAAGATTTATTGTGAAGAAGTTGAAGCGCTATATGAGCAGATATTTACCCATGGCTTAACTAAAAACGCTTTTACAAATCAACCCTTTTCCGAAGATATCAAAAAAAGGGTTAAAAAACATTATAATATTTATATAAAAGACAGGATACCAGAAGAAGAAAAGCCTCAGGAAACACTGACTGCTCTTTACGCCAAGTTGCACGGATTTCTTTATTATCCCGTCACAAATACAAAATTTGAGGATAGTAGCATAGAAGACTTGGAAGAATTTGTATCAAGTCTTCCAATAAGGATCCAGAAAAATTCTAATTTACTGGAATACAAGAAGAATATTATGAAGGGATTGATAGATTACATTGAAGACGACCAAGATGCAGTGGTACAACCCGATGGAAGACGCATCAAAACTTCTGCTGTTTTAGTGACTCAATTATGGAACGATTACTACGATTAGGTTTCAATTTCAAGGGCTTCAAAGGCTCTCCAACCTTCATTGGTCATTATTAATGTTTCGCTTGCTTTTACAGAATTCAAATAATCTACTTTTACGGTTTTTTCAATTCCATTTTCCATTATGATGATATCATCGTCCTCATCCAAGGTACAAGAATTTTTGTTTTTTGGAAAGACACAATGATGGTTTGATTCAATATAATCTCTTGATTTTTCAAGCATTTCTCTGCCTATTTGAGTGACTGATGCTGCTATTGGAGTATGGCCTATACCAGACCCTAAAACACCATAAACAGAATTCATACTGATTTTATATGCGAGTTGTGTTTTGTTGTAAATTTCTTTTACATCCTTGTTCTCTTCCTTTTCCATTAATTTTTTGTATTTTTTTCTTTGGACTGCCAAATTTGCAAGAAGATCAGGTAGAATACTTGTAGTATTTTGAGCAAATGTATGGATTTTATCTTCAATTTTAACCTCCAGGTACTCTACCCCTGGGAGATGATTATATTTTTCGTCCATCACGATTGATGAAAAGCATAAGTTATGTGCTCTTATAATGGACGGGTACAGTGATGCAAAATCCAATACTGTAACCGCAGTGAAATAAGCACCTTTCACTGGTTCAAATACGTGAGCACCTTTAAACGGATCTCCAGTTTCGTAATTTAAATGAGGTATCAAGAAGCCTTTTTCCATCGTATTTTTTGCAATTTGAGAAAGCGCCTTGACCTGTTGCCCTCTTTCAATCAAGTATTTTATAGGAACAAATGTTACATTGCTCATTGAAATCTGGGTCTGGGTAATTTTCAATGTATCCACTAATTTTTGAGGCAATAGAGTGTCCTTTATACAGTATTCTCCTATTTTTTTAATTTGAGCAGGGTCTCCTGTTTCATATGCTTTGAATATTTCCACCACTTTAACATCATTCTTTTTCTCCCCGAGATACTTTTCTGATATATTATCTAATTTATATGAATTTTCTTTAAACTCTCGTTTGATGAAAATTAGAATATCAAAATTTATCCTTCCAGGGATATTCAATCTACTGTAATCTGAAGTTCCGTAAGCAGATGATGAAAAGGTTGCTTCCTTTAATTCAGCCTGATAAAGACTTTTCTTTGAGCCGTCCTTTGACCAAGGAACTTCGGTTGATAACATCCTACTGATTTCGCAGAATTCTTCCAATACCCCGAGCATTTTTGCTCTTTTACACATGTATTTACAATCAAACATATCACCGTTGTATTGGTATAGAATATCTGGGTCCATCAAACTAATCAATTTCTTCCATTTTAACAATAGTTCTTTTTCTGTCTCACATTCCCATACGACTACCTTCTCGTCATCTATCACATTACATTTCTTGAGGGTCAGTAAATGCTTCACTAAAAAGTCGGGCTCATTTTGCCTCTTGAAACAAGTGGCTATTTGATAAATTACATTTCCTTTTTTTTCTGGAACAGGGAATGGATAGTATTCCTTCCCGTTTTTTGTTTCTGGGCAAGAATATGTTTCTATATCATAACTTGCTTGTAAAAAATTAGCATTGCCATCTTTTTGAAATGGAACTATATCCTTCCAATTACATTTTATATTTATCTGGCAAGATGAAGTCTCTTCGTCTTCTCTTTCAACTCTAAATCTTTTTACATTTACCCAATTTGAAGGCTGGATATCACTGGCGTGTAAAAATTTCAAAAGAGGGTCCATATTTGTTTCATATAACGGATATTTGTCTTGTTTTTTTATGATGTACATGTGATTTTTCATTGATTTTTCTGAAAAAAACTCTAATCTTGCAAATCTAAATTTTTCATTACCGTGAAACCCCTTGAAGTCTTTTTTCCTCATTATTTCTATCGTCTCTTTATCAAAACCTTCTTTGCTTTTACGATAAACATCCAAAGAGTCCAAATAGGCCAGGACATGGTCCGTGTTCCATTTATCTGGAATTTTTATATAAAAATACGGACGATAGTCCTCTATAGTACAGCATACGGATCTTCCACAATCATCTACTCCAAATGCTCTCAATATAAACATTTCTTTGTCTTCGTCGTCTTTTTCATCAATCTTGAACCATTCCAAGCATTGAAATTTTAAATTTGTTTTTTTCGAGAGAACAACTGGATTTCTGTAAAATCCTTCCATGGCGCTTTATATATATAAGTTTTTATAATTCAAGGTTCTATCAGTTCCTTGAGTGCTCGTAAAAATTTTATTAAAATAAATATAAAGAGTACAGAACAGTCTCTTTTTTCATTTTAATAGAAAATTTTGATATTTTTCAGTTTCTTGGGATACCACATCCTTTTACACTGAAATATTTTAGATTAGGATGGTCCGACAGTTTGAATCCATTTAAAGATTTGGGGAAAAAGGTTGCTATAGTGGCATCAGGGAAATCAATATATTCAATGTTTTTAGGAAATTTGGGAAATTGAACTACTCCGCTGCTGCTTTTAAGAACTTTTAATTTTCTAAAACTCTTGAGGTTTCTTCCATTGAACGGGAAGGCTGACCATAAAAATGTCATGGAAACAATTCCTTTAGGTATAACAGAGTTTGCCAAATTCAAAAAATCAGCACTTCCCTGGATGTATAACACAAATAGTTCTTTTGGTAAAGATTTGATTTCGGAGAGGTTTGAAGTTGATAAAGAAAGTTCATGTACTTTTACGTCAAATTTTGTATCGAATACAAGAGTCTTTGAAATGTCATCAGTTACAAACATAGTGTTATATATTTTTTTATATACAGAGAGTGCTTCTTCAATGTATAAGACTCCGTTTTCAGGGTGGTTTTTCTTTTTGAAAACCTTAGCATACACTTCGATCAGTTGACTATAAAAATCTCCAGCCGCTGAATATTTTAAAACTGAATCTGGAAGATTGTAAAAAAATTTCTCGTCTTCAACTTTTGGGGCTATCATTGTATATACATGCACAATAAAATTAATAGAAAATTTTCATATTTTTCAGTTTCTTGGCATCTTTCCATTCCTGGGGGATGTCTTTTCTTGGGATACCGTTTCCTTTTACACTGAAATATTTTAGATTAGGATGGTCCGACAGTTTGAATCCATTTAAAGATTTGGGGAAAAAGGTTGCTATAGTGGCATCAGGGAAATCAATATATTCAATGTTTTTAGGAAATTTGGGAAATTGAACTACTCCGCTGCTGCTTTTAAGAACTTTTAATTTTCTAAAACTCTTGAGGTTTCTTCCATTGAACGGGAAGGCTGACCATAAAAATGTCATGGAAACAATTCCTTTAGGTATAACAGAGTTTGCCAAATTCAAAAAATCAGCACTTCCCTGGATATATAACACAAATAGTTCTTTTGGTAAAGATTTGATCCCGGAAAGGTTTGAAGTTGATATGGCCAGGTTATGTACTTTTACGTCAAATTTTGTATCGAATACAAGAGTCTTTGAAATATGATCAATTATGAGGATCATATTGTATTTTTTTTTATATAATCTCAATATCTGTTCCCTGTACAATACTCCATATTCAGGGTGGTCTTTCTTTTCAAAAATATTATCATATACATCGATTGTATTGTCATTGAATATTCCGGCCGCTGACCATTTTAAAACTGAATCTGGAAGATTGTAAAAATATTTCTCGTCTTCAACTTTTGGGGCTATCATTATATATACATACATAATAAAATTAATAGAAAATTTTGATATTTTTCAGTTTCTTGGCATCTTTCCATTCCTGGGGGATGTCTTTTCTTGGGATGCCGTTTCCTTTTACATTGAAATATTTTAACTTAGGATGGTCCGACAGTTTGAATCCATTTAAAGATTTGGGGAAAAAGGTTGCTATAGTGGCATTAGGGAAATCAATATATTCTATGTTTTTAGGAAATTTTGGAAATTGAACGACCCCACGACTGCTTTTAAGAACTTTTAATTTTCTAAAACTCTTGAGGTTTCTTCCATTGAACGGGAAGGCTGACCATAAAAATGTCATGGAAACAATTCCTTTAGGTACAACAGAGTTTGCCAAATTCAAAAAATCAGCACTTCCCTGGATGTATAACACAAATAGTTCTTTTGGTAAAGATTTGATCCCGGAAAGGTTTGAAGTTGATATGGCCAGGTTATGTACTTTTACGTCAAATTTTGTATCGAATACAAGAGTCTTTGAAATATGATCAATTATGAGGATCATATTGTATTTTTTTTTATATAATCTCAATATCTGTTCCCTGTACAATACTCCATATTCAGGGTGGTCTTTCTTTTCAAAAATATTATCATATACATCGATTGTATTGTCATTGAATATTCCGGCCGCTGACCATTTTAAAACTGAATCTGGAAGATTGTAAAAATATTTCTCGTCTTCAACTTTTGGGGCTATCATTGTATATATGTACACAATAAAATTATTCCATAATTAATAGAAAATTATTTTAAATTCCTTCATTATACACTAATGAGTTACTGTGATCGTTGCGTAGATAATATAAAATGTGTTACTCCAAGATACGTAGCACTTACTGACAGCCCTATCAGTAAAAATGGAAAAACAAGACTACGTATAAATACTGATTCGGCAAAAGCACGGATTATTCAAACATGTAATAAACATACTTCTCCTAAATCTAGAGAAATCTTACATCAAGATAACGTTTTTAAGCGTTATGAGCATCAATTCCTCAATCTTTTACTAAAAAATGTATCAGAATATGGCTACACCATTCATCTGAACGAGGTTAATAAGGGTATTGGTAGTTGCACTAAAGAAACTCGGTATGATGCTTTAGTATTCAATAGAACTAGAATGAATGTGTCTTATGCTATCAATATAGAACTGGATGAACAACAACATTACAATACATCTAAGCAATTTGAAGCGGACAGGATAAAGGAAAAATGCTTTATACAAAAATATGGAAACATGTTAAAGAAGATATACATATTTAGAGTAAGAGTAGGGGAAAATAAATCTACTTCATGTGTCGGAAAAAACAACAACAACACATGTAAAGTAACAAACAAGGCTCGATTCGACAGAAACATGATATTATCAAGAAACCATATAGCAAACGCACTTCAGGGAGCATCTAATAATCATCATGCTTATATAGATTTTTCAAATGACACAGGGGTATCTACATATAAATATAAGCAGTATACAGATATCACCGGAAGAAGGGCTGTTAAAAAAGATGATAATTTATGTTCTATACAGTAGAAAAGAGGCTCTAACAGTTCCTAAAATTAAATTTCACAATTAATAGAAAATTTTGATATTTTTTAGTTTCTTGGCATCTTTCCATTCCTGAGGGATGTCTTTTCTTGGAATACCGTTTCCTTTTACGTTGAAATATTTTAGATTAGGATGGTCCGATAGTTTGAATCCATTTAAAGATACGGGGAAAAAGGTTCCTATGGTTGCATTAGGGAAATCAATATATTCAATGTTTTTAGGAAATTTGGGAAGTTGAACAACCCCATTACTGCTTTTAAGAACTTTTAATTTTGTAAAACTCTTGAGGTTTCTTCCATTGAACGGGAAGGCTGACCATAAAAATGTCATGGAAACAATTCCTTTAGGAATAACAGAGTTTGCCAAATTCAAAAAATCAGCACTTCCCTGGATGTATAACACAAACAGTTCTTTTGGTAAAGATTTGATGATGGAAAGTTTGGTAGTTGATATGGCCAGATGATGTACTTTTACGTCAAAATTTTTATCAAATACAAGATCCTTTGAAATATGATCAACCACGAAGATCATATTGTATATTTTTTTATATACAGAGAGTGCTTCTTCAATGTATAAGACTCCGTTTTCAGGGTGGTTTTTCTTTTTGAAAACCTTAGCATACACTTCGATCAGTTGACTATAAAAATCTCCAGCCGCTGAATATTTTAAAACTGAATCTGGAAGATTGTAAAAAAATTTCTCGTCTTCAACTTTTGGGGCTATCATTGTATATACATACACAATAAAATTAATAGAAAATTTTCATATTTTTCAGTTTCTTGGCATCTTTCCATTCCTGAGGGATGTCTTTTCTTGGGATACCGTTTCCTTTTACGTTGAAATATTTTAACTTAGGATGGTCTGATAGTTTGAATCCATTTAAAGATTTGGGGAAAAAGGTTCCTATAGTGGCATCAGGGAAATCAATGTATTCAATGTTTTTAGGAAATTTGGGAAGTTGAACAACTCCGCTGCTGCTTTTAAGAATTTTTAATTTTGTAAAACTCTTGAGGTTTTTTCCATTGAACGGAAAGGCTGACCCTAAAAATGTCATGGAAACAATTCCTTTAGGAATAACAGAGTTTGCCAAATTCAAAAAATCAGCACTTCCATATACATATAACACGAGCAGTTCTTTTGGTAAAGAGTTGATGACAGAAAGTTTGAGCGTTGATATGGAGAGGTGATGTACTTTTAAGTCAAAATTTGTATCAAATACAAGATTATTTGAAATGTCATCAGTTACAAATATCATGTTATATATTTTTTTATATATTTTGAGTGTGTGGCTCCTGTACAGTACCCCGTATTTTGGGTCGTTTTCCTGTTCAAAAATATTATTATATACCCTGACTAACGCATCATAAAACTTTTTAGAATCTGAAGATTTTAAAAGTGATTGTGGAAGGTTGTAAAAAAATTTCTCATCTTCTACTTTCGGGGCTATCATTGTATATACGTACATAATAAATTATTTTATATTTAATAAGTATTATTTTAAATCCTTTCATTATACCAAATGAAAGGAAATTATTGCGATCGTTGTGTAAGCGATATAAAATGTGTTACGCCACAATATCCAGCAAAGTCCGATAATCCAATAAACAAAAAATGCAGGGAGAGACTGGGTATAGATACTAATTCTGCGTTAACAGAAACGATCCAAACATGCAATAAACACACATCCCCTACATCTAGACAAATCTTACATCAAAGAAACGTATTTACCCGTTACGAGTTTCAATTCTTCAATGTTTTACTTTCAGAATTACCAGTCGATTACACCGTTCATCTGAACGAGGTTAATGAAAAAACTGACACTTGTACTCTAGCATCTAGGTACGATGCTTTAATCTTCAATAGAACCAAACTCAGGGAGTCTTATGCAATCAATATAGAACTGGACGAAGAACAGCATTACAATAAACCTAAGCAATTTGAAGAGGACAGAATAAAAGAAGCGTGTTTTATGGAAAAATATGGAAATATAATAAAGAAGTTATATATTTTTAGAATAAGAGTAGGGGAAGATAAACCTACCACATGCGTCGAAAAATATAATAAAAAATCTATAGTGAAAATCAGGGCTCAATTCGATGAAAATATGAGAAGATGCATCGAACATATAAGAAAAGCGCTTCTAGGTCATAAGGTTAATCCTCATGCTTATATAGATTTTTCAGAGAATAAAAAAGTATCTGAATATCCATTTAAAGATTTTGAGGATGTAAAGTTATTATCTCAAAAGGCTAAAGCAACATCAGACCAAGCAAAAAAAACTAATAAATCAGGAGTATTTTTTGATACCCCAGTGTCAGGTAAACCGAAAAGAAAATATAACAAAAAACTCCAGGACCAGCCTCATCAAAAGAAAAAACTCCACTACAAGGACCGTCAAAACCGAAAAGAAAATATAACAAAAAAACTCCAGTACAGGGACCGTCAAAACCAGTCTCATCAAAAGAAAAAACTCCAACACAAGGACCACCAAAACCAGTCTCATCAAAAGAAAAAACTCCAACACAAGGACCGTCAAAACCAGTCTCATCAAAAGAAAAAACTCCAGTACAAGGACCGTCAAAAGAAAGAACTCCAGTACCAGGACCGTCAAGACAAAGCAATATCCCAGAATCACAAACAGAAGCCGAGTATCAAGAATGCCATGGTAGATAGATTAACTAATGATTTGGGAAATTTAAATTTCCAAGACGCTGCAAGTGCACCAAGAACATCAATAAAAAGCACTGCCAAGAAGCCTGATCAATCACAGTGAATAGTTCCTAAAAAATTACAATTTATATACAGTGCAACCAGCCTCATATACTCAATACTCGCCAAACATATCGTCCTCTCCTTCGGAAACGTTTCCTTCATCTTGGGATACGTTTCCTTCGTCTTCTAAGTCGTCTTCGTCGTCGTCTTCGTCTGGTACTATTTCACTTGAATTTTCTTCTACTTCCTTTTCAATATCTTTGTAATAAAGTTTATTCAAATTTTCAAGGGTAATTCTCAATTTTTCGTCCCCAGTTTCATGGAATTCTCCTTTAATATTATAGATATCACCCAAATTCATAGATAGTTTATAGGAAAAACGTACCAATGCTCTGTATTCTTTACCGTCTTTCTTGCAGCCTCCTTTTAAAACCTCATCAACCTGGCCCTTGAACAATGTCATAGTATCCTTGAGTATAGGTTCTATAAAGGCTTTTTCTACATACGTTATGATTTCGTTAATTTTATCAATATACAGAGGGTTAGTTGCAGGTACTACTTCTACATTTTTTGATTGTATTTTTTTTGTTTTGCTTTTTATAAATTTGAATTTAATTACAACTGGTTTTGGGATTTCTGTCAGCATTATAGTTTTTCTTGATTTTTTTAGTTGCTTTTCCTGTAGGTACAGGTTTCTCATCCTAAGACCTTGAACTTCGGTAGAATTGTCAATTGTTCTTTCCATTTTGTCTTTATTTTTGAATATTTTTTTTCAATTATTTTGTATTATAATCATATAATGAAAGAACTATTTACAAAAGATATTCAAAAACACCAGGGTAAATTTTATGTGAAAAAAAAGCCTGAAACAGGAGGTATGGTCATCATAAAGGCTGATTGGTGTGGGCATTGTAAGCGTGCTCTTCCAGAATTAGTCCAGGTATCAAAACTAACAGGTTCTATTTTTCAAATCTACAAATTAGATGCTGATAAAAATAAAGACATTGTGAATTCAATGGGAATAACAGGTTTCCCTACTATCAGGTTTATTGAGACGGATGGGCAGATTACACAAGATTACAAGGGTGCCCGTGATTCAAAATCTATACTGGATGAAATCTGTACAAAAGCTAGGAAATGTTATGGAGGCAGATAACTGTGTCTTTTCTTGTAATTTTTTATTGATTTGTAATTGTAATGCGCAAGGTACTTGCTATAGACATAGGGATTAGAAATTTAAGCATGTGCTTGATGAGCTGCACTGACCCCAATGATTTTCAATCATTTCAAATACACCTCTGGGAAACAATAGATACATTGGAAGCAGACGACCATCTATGCGAGGCTATTCAAAAAAATGATAAAATATGTAATAAAAAATGCACGTACAAGTACAAAAATAACCTGGAATGGACATATACCTGCAAGACCCATTACCCAAAAGATAGACCCATTGAAAAGGCCAATAAATTTAAGAAAAAATTGATAAAGGATTACCTTCTTCAAACTATTTCAGAAATAGTCCTAACAAAAATACAAAAGTATCACGATGATAACGTAGAAGAATTTGAAGAACTAACAAATATAGTGATAGAACTTCAGCCTACACTTAATCCCAGGATGAAGTTCATTTCTCATATAATTTATGGGAAATTGGTTGAAATATACATGAATTCCAAGGTTATGATACGTTTCGTGAGCGCATCTATAAAATTAAGGGCATATACTGGGCCCTGTATAGAATGTAAGTTGAAGGGAGGGTATGCAAAACGCAAATGGCTGGCAATACAATATATACGATGGTTTTTGGAAAATAAATTTTCAGAACAAGAAATGAACAAATGGCTTCCTTATTTTGAAGGGAAACTTGTAAAACCTGATTTATCTGATACAAGTTTGATGTGTATTAATGTTTTAAAAAAGTAAATGAAAAAAGCCCAGTAGAATTTTCTACTGGGCTTTTTTTGTATTTTTCGTGCTTTTTGGTGCTTTTTTGTATTTATTTTTTCTCAAGGATATATTTGAATATATGAGATTTATGATCTGATATCACGGTAGTTATCTTGGATAGAGTATTTATACTGATTGAAAATTTATCGGATAATGTTTTTTGAGATATATCCAAGTCCATCTCAAGTATAGTAAAAAACAAGCACCCAGCAGTAATATTTTGAGGTATAGAACCATCCAAGATTCCGAGGTCCTCTACTGCCTTGCATATTTTTTTAATAGTGCCTTGAATTTTGAATGAAATTTCACTATTTCCTACACATCCACAATAAGAACTTACAAAATCAACGGCGCTTACAGTATCTTGCTCCTGTTTCATTATCTTTGTATAAATTTTTGTACAGCTGTTAAATGTAGATACATCAACCTCCATTATCATACTTATTTCTTCTGGTGTTTTTTTTATATAGTTTTTTTTACAGGCAAAATATACGCACGCAGCAATAAGCCCGTCCCTAATTCTTCCACGATGAATTTCTTTTTTACCATCCTTTCCCTTCTTTGCATCAAGTTTTTTAAAGTTTGAGATAGAATCTTGAATTACATCAGTTTGAAAATAACCCTCAAGTTTTGATTTCATATCATTTGATACCTGAAACAATACTTTTTCATCATACGGCATACTATTCCAATTGCTGATTTTCGCAAGCCTGCCCGTCCCAGATATCGTCGTTGTACTGCTGTTTGGAAATAAAAAGTTTGCTTTTGTAGTAGAAGCCTCCGCAAAATCACAATATTCAGGTACACTATCAAGCACTCCCATTCTGTCGACTACGCCACACTCTATACACACGACACATCCTTCAAGATCGATGAGATAGGATTTATCGCAACATCTTTTAAAATTGCCCGAAACCTTTGGGCTCATTTCAATATCAAAATCTTTCCACACATTATCATAATCCATTTCAATTATTACTTTGGAAAATTATTTTTCAATTTTTACTTGATATATTCGCGAATGTATAAAAAATTATACACGTGATACACGGCTGCCGTCATTATCAAGAATAAACCTATTTTTTTAACGAGGGCAGGGTCAATTCCTTTTAAAACTTCCGGGTAAATGGCAAAATAAATCACTGGAAAAAAAAATAATACGTGAGCAAGACTTGCTGTTTCTCTATAGGTAAGATCCATATAATATGGAATATAAAATAATTTCTTAAAATAATTTCCATATTTCCCAAAGAACCTTACAGTCAATCCTGTTGTATTCTGCTATACTATTGATTATTTTGGAATCTTTGCTCTCAAGATACTCGATGTATCCTACCATCGCCGATACTCCGTCAGAGTATTTACTTGATGTATTCCATTTTGATTTTATGAGACCGCTTTTGTACAGGGCACCAGCCACATCCTTTAGTTTAAATGTGCTACATCCCTTCATAACAATTTCAGAATCTACAAAAAATTTATAGAGGTCAAAAAACACCAATGGTCTATTTAGGATTATATCGTACTTTTCAACCATTTCCAATAGATATCTTTTTTCTATATTTGTCCAGTGATAGAGTACAGGGACGTTGTAAGCCTCTATAAAAGATATAAATTCCCTGACAATCTGTTCCTCTTCTTTGAGGGTATGGGCCACCCAAGATTTGAATTTGAAATTACCTCTTTCAATATACCCGCATCCAATATTGAATATATAACTTTTATCATTGCTTTTTGGGAAATCTAAAAAGTCATCATAAACACTTGTCAATATCTCAAAATCAATAAATAAAGGATTTCCCATCTGGACCATCTTTACTCCCTCGGGTATGTTTAGTTTTTTTTTATTTTTAACAATACCTCCAATCAACCTGGAAGGATATATCATCTCATCATATGTCATTAACCCCATATCATGCATTTTATTTCTATACCCTGGGCTACATCTCCATACACTGGTTATCTCCTTTGATGATTTGGAAATCTTTTTTTTAACATTTCTCCAGGGAGCATCCATTGTATTTTTCATATTTGGAAAAATATCCCTTCCAATACTGTACTCTTTTTTTAAAACTTTTTCAAGATGAATATCAGCCTCCATTAATAAAGTATCAAATGAATGAATGTTTCTTGCGAGTAAGAAAACATTATTGTGCGTTTCTTTATCAAATGTGTATTTTCTACCGAGGATATAACTTCCATCAATTTTTATATTTTTTTCAATCTCTTTGGTCAATAACCAGTTCTTGAATAGATAATATTCTTGTCTTTTAGTTTTACATATATTTCTATCAGAATCCAAATTCAATGAAGAGTACTCTACCGTGAATAGAGAATATCCTTCTCCCGGGCAACATTCTTCATTTACAAATGTTTTATCAAGGTATTTTGTTTTTACGATTATATCAACCATTCCTCTTTCTGTTTCCAAGTCAAATATACCATGCCTAAACAACTGCTTTATACTCTGTTTGAATTTTGATTTGTTTGAAGCAATGTACCCCGACAACGAACCTGAAATTTTAGGTTTTTCGGTTGAACCAGATTCAAAACAATCCAGTATAGGGTCGCCTATTATAAAATTTTTATACCTTTCAACGGCACTCATAATATACGTGTATTTTTACTTCTAAATAACTTCTATTCTATTTCTAAATCTAAAAAATCAAAGAGGTACAAGTTTTTTTTTAGATTTTGATTGTTTTTTTATTCGCCGAGGAAATCAACTTCAGAGTCTGAGGTATCGCTATCGATAAATTCACATTTATTTACAGTCTTTTCGATGGGATATACCTTCACCTGTAGTGCCTTGAATGATAAACCAAACTTTCCATTCATAAACCACAGACCAATACATTCCAAGATAACTTCAACCTTTTTCTGTCTCGGTAAGAGAGCAAGCGCAAAACTTTCACCTCCTGCCTCTTCAATATTGATACGAGGTAATTTCCCTTCTTCGTCTGGCTCAGAGTAAAACATATCACATTTAATTTTTGATTCTTGTGTGATTATTTTTGACTTCAAAACTGGTGGAAATTGAGGATTGGAGTATTTCACGCAACTGGTGTATAACTTTTTAACTTCTTCAATGGACAGCTCAGGGTAATGCTCTTCCTTTACCTTTTCAATGATAAAATCATCTAATTTTTCAAAAGACTCTACCAAAGCATCGTTGTTTTTGAAACTTAGGTCAAAATTATACTGAACCTTGCTTTCATAAAAAGTATTCTTGGAAAGACCATAGGCAAGTTCCATCTTGGGAAGTTTCAATAGAAGAGGTTTCTTGTCGAGATATACATATAAAAATTTACTCTTTGATTTTGTTTTTTGCTTAGATAGTGCGATGTTTTGATAGTCGATGTTTTCAAGTGTAGTCATTTTAATATTAGTGTAAATATATCTTTAAATATAAAATATATTATCATCATAGGTATAATGAAACTCCCTGTCCTTTTTACATTATCAAAATCTGGAAAAAAACAATCATGGGAAATTCAAGTAGTTGATGAAGGAAACCAGTCAAGAACAATTGTAAAATATGGTTTTATTGATGGTAAAACCACAATCAATGAAAGAATAACTAAAATGGGAAAATTTATCGGGAATATCAATGAAACATCTCATTATCAACAGGCAGTCAATGAGGCTCGATCTAAATGGAATAAAAAAAAGGATATGCTATACAAGGAAGAGGAATTTGATTTGATAAACACCGTTCAAAAAAACCTACAATTACCAAAGAGTATCTTGCCTATGCTTGCTTTAGATTACGAAAAAAGAGGAAAAGACATTGTTTTTCCATGCTTTGTCCAGCCAAAAATAGACGGTGCTAGAGCAATATACAGAGACGGAAATATGTATTCAAGGACGGGAAAAGTATTTCCAAAAGTTGCTCATATTTTAGACGAATTAAAGAATACTAACCTGGTCATTGACGGGGAATTATATTCATATGATATGACATTCCAGGAGGTAATTGGAGCAATAAAAAAGAACAAACTAGAATCAAAAAAACTTGTTTATATCGTTTATGACATAATTGACTTGGAAAATGATTATCATACACGATTGGAAATCCTGGGAAAGGCTGTTGAAAAGTTCAAAAACACATTATTAATCAATACTGAAGTATGTGGAAAAGAAAAGGATATATTGAAATTTCACGACAAGTACGTGAAGGAAGGGTATGAAGGTTTGATTCTTAGAAATTTCAATGGAAAGTATGAAATGAAACATCGATCCAAAAATTTACAGAAATTCAAGAAATTTATGGACGAGGAATTTGAAATCATAGGCGCCACTGAAGGAAGCGGGAAGGAGGAAGGGTTGGTCATTTGGATTGCAAAAACCAAGGATGGAAAAACCTTCACGGTAAGACCAAAGGGTAGTTATAATGAACGAAAGGCTCTTTTCAAAAATGCTAAAAAACACATTGGAAAAATGCTAACTGTTAAATACTTTGAATTGACGGATGAAGGCATCCCAAGGTTTCCTATTGGAATTTCTATAAGAGACTACGAATAATTCTACTGCTTATCAAAATGAGGTTTCATATACTTTTGGAGGTTGAACATATCGTAGCCGAAATTTTCTTTATCACTTCTCAACTTATAGATAGCAGGACCAAGCAACGTCGCCAATTTTGCATCTGGCAAATAAATACCCTTGTTCTCTGGGTTTTTGAGTCCAGCCTTCTTTGCGTATTCGCTGATTAGAATAGTCACCTCTGGTCTTCTAAATTTCGTGTCGGGGGATACCTCAAGAAAAGAGGCAAGTTCCTTTGAAATAGAAACCAAAGCATTAAATCCATGGTTGGACGAACCAGGGCTTCGGGGCTTAGATTGCTTTCTCTTTCTTTCCTTACGGTACAAGGAAGAGATATTCTTAATCTCGTGGTCAATTGCCTTGAATGCCTTTACGTTTTCTGATAAACTTTTCTCCAAATCATGCAAAAATGATTTTAATTTTTCCAATCTTGAACCGACGTCAGGCACAACTTCTTCAACTACTTCGGGAACTTCAACTACTTCGGGAACTTCAACGACTTCAGGAACTTCAACGACTTCGGGCTGGGTAGCAGACGCTTTCTTTGATACTTTTGTTGGTAGTGGCATATTAGTATATAATTATATTATATTTTTTATCTTTAAACGCAGTCTGATGTGCTTTCACATCGGGATTGTGAAAGAAACTAAACTACCTGATAAATCAGTGTGCTCTATAGCAACATTTCCACCAAGTAAATTTGCCAATTCTTTTGCTATAGGTAATTCTAAATTTGTCATTAAATCCGAGTTTTCATCTACATAATCAAGCAATTTTATTTCAAGAGGGGATATGCGATTTCCAGTGTCCTTGACGTAAATTTTAATCTGAACGTCTTCCTCCATTATTTTTACAGATATAAAACCATCGTCAGTACGGTTTATTGAACTGTATATCATATTCACTATCACCTGTATTAATTTTTGATAGTCAGTGTATAATACTTGATTACTCTCTGAAAATTGAAGTGTTATGTATTTTTTTTCTATTCTTGATTTGACTATTTCCTTGATCTCTTCTGTGATTTCATTAAAATTCATTTTTATGGAAGAAACTCTGCCTGTGTTTCCAGTAATCAAGTTAAGATATTCTATCAAATCATTATTAGTCTTTAGAATGTTAAAACTATTTTCCTTAATTATTTTAATATAATCGTGCTGCTCGCTCGTCATATCAGTTCTTGATAGCAGATTTAACATCTTCACGACGGTTATCAAAGGATTTTTAATTTTTTTTGATAATTCCGTCGCAAACTTTTTTTTTATTCTTTTTTCAATGCTCCTTGGTGGTCTTTCTATAAATATTGTTTTAACGCCAATAAATTCTTTGTAAGTTGCTATACAATCCAATTGCCTTCCATTCAAAACTATCTCTGCTACGGTCCTATAAAAGCACTCTGAGAAATTTTTTATGAATTCCTTTATATTTTTTCCAATGATATCCCCGGGTATAGTATCGAACTCTAAAAGATCGACCGAAAAACATTCATTCACATCAATTATACGATGAATTTCATCTAATACTATTATGCTTGTTGGTATCTTTAGAATATCTTCCAATTCCATATCATATATAGATATAAAAAAAATATAAATTTATTTATATTTTTTTAAATGAGTGATTAACTTCAAAGAGGTAAAATGCTCCTGGTAATTTTATTATGAAAGTTCTTTGAGTACAAAGAATAAACCTCCTGCTAAAATGGCAATAGCGATATTAATGGAAACGACGCTATAATCCTTTGCGTAGGGAATTGTCTGGATAGTAGAAAGAAAGAAGGGATTGCTAAACAAAAATACCAATAGAGAAACAAGGACTGGTTCTTTAATTTTTTCAAAAATCATCGCGATTGTGCCAGCGTCTGTTTGATAATCTCCCTTATTTTCTTCATCCTCTTCATATTCTTGGTCCTCTTCAGAGACATTATCAGGAACTGCTTCAATTGGCAAATCTTCGAGTGAGGTTGACATTGTATAGTCAAGATTGATAAAAAAAAATTGAATATTTAACTTGTTTTCTAGGATAAGTTAAATATTCAATTTTTTTTTAGAAAGGAATACAAAATGAGCATTAACAACTGTATAACCGACCAAGGCCCAATTGTATCTACGCTCTTATTCGGATTTTTATTTTTAGTAAGCGAAGGTCTTCCATTCCTAGGGACCTTGGAAGGTAATGGTATAATTCACGAAATAATTACAGTCGTTAAAAAAAGAATTTCTTTAAATAGATCACGTTCTATGCCAGTAGATGATATTGTATAATATCAACATCCAAAACAATTTTCTTTTCTTGCACGTATATACATAAAACCGTCCTCGTTGCGATGTATATCATATAGACTTTTTATAGAAACATTATTATTCAACATCTGATTATTTTCTGATAGTATAAATATAGCCTGTGTATGGTCAATTTTTGTTTTCTTTCTTAATACGGATATCAACATTGATAGGTCGTTGTCGTCGTGAATGAGGAATTTACAGCATTGCATTTCATCAAAGTATGCATTGCAGACTACGGGGATTTTTCCGGGATATTTTTCCATTATATCCCTGGATTTTTTAATTCTATCAGCCAGTGATAATAGATCTTGTGACATATATTATATATATATTATAGCACAAGAATATAATTCTATTTTAAATTTTTCATAGCAAGAACCAATTTATCATATGCCTTTCCGCCGATTTTAATATTTCTATTTGTAACTGGGTTTATTACATGCGTACATTGTATCGGTGGTTTACCTTCAATTCTCTTGACATTAAACATAGATGATGTATTTTTTGTTTTTTTACTCAAACTCTTTACTTTAGTTTTCTCCATGATTGAAAAATAAACGCTCTTTTTAATTATATCTTTAAAAAATTTTTTAATACCTCTTGATACCATCATTGTTCTCAGAGGATTCTTTACCATATCTGTTATGGTAATAACAAAAGAACCTTTTTCACTTATATTCGCTTCTAGTTCCGCCATCGTCACTACAAGAGCATAGTAATCCATTGATTTTCTCACGTTAAGAGGCAAATCTCCAACGTCTCTAGAGCCTTCTGGCATATAATAAGGAGTTCCTGAATTATCACACATTATAGTATCACATGAAATACCCAGGTCAATCAGTTTTACATTTAATTTATTATCAATCATGATATTTCCAGGTTTAATATCCATATGAGAAATACCGATAGAATGTAATTTTTCAAGAGCCTTTGAGAGTTGTCTTGCGATATAAAGAAATTGGTCTTTGTTGATCTTTTGATGAAATCGGAGCAGTTCTATTCCCTCGATCATGTCCATTGCTAAGAAAAATTTCCCGTCCAGTACACCCCATCCGTCCAGGCATATATATTTTTTACATATTGCCTTTATCTTTGACAAGATATCTATTTCTTTCTTAAAATCAGGATTAGTATCTTGATTGATTTGGAATTTTATAGCAACAGATTGATTTGTTAATTTGTTAATCCCTTTCATAACCTTTCCATATCCACCTTCACCTAGCACAATATCAGAAACTTGGTAAACCTGATCAAAACTATATTTTTTACCGTTGAAATTTACAAAATCCATGTCTTTTTTTTGTTTCATTTTATATATACAACCCCATATAAAAAAATATTAATAATATTCAAAGTGAATGTTTTCAACTGGGCTCGTGATAGAAATTTTTTTAATTTTATTATTGAGGTAAGGACAGTCCGTAGGCTGTACGGGAACAGGAGCTGGAGTTGGTTTTGGCTGTACAGGTGCTGGGGTTGGTTTTGGCTGTACGGGAACAGGTACTGGGGTTGGTTTTGGCTGTACTGGAACAGGAACTGGAGTTGGTGAAGGTACTGTAGTTCTAGTCCATGGTTCTGGGTCCCAGGCAAGTGGAGAAATATGCTTGGTTTTGCATACATATAAAACCTCTTGGTGGATTACTTCATCCCGTACCTCGTACCTCGTGAAAGGTGTCCATTTTCTGACAGGGGCGGGAGCGGGAGTAGGCGAGGGTACAGGAACTGGAGTTGGTGAAGGTACTGTAGTTCTAGTCCATGATTCTGGGTCCCAGGCAAGTGGAGAAATATGCTTGGTTTTGCATACATATAAAACCTCTTGGTGGATTACTTCATCCCGTACCTCGTACCTCGTGAAAGGTGTCCATTTTCTGACAGGGGAGGGAGCGGGAGTAGGCGAGGGTACAGGAACAGGTCTGGGAGCGGGTACGGGAGTAGAAACAGGAGCCTTTGACATATTATCAAATATGACTTTTGATAAACATCTATCTGGATTTTTGGAATCTCCAGAAGCCTCCCATACGATTATACCCTTTAGACCATGCTTCATTACATAATCACATTTTTCCTTTACACTTCTTGGATTATCATAAGAATTCACGATATTTTTTACAGGATCATAAGAATATGCTGCTTGTGCTTCTTCATCGTACAATTCTCTGGCACCTGGTCTGGGTAAGTCTTTATAATCTACAATTCCTCTTTCCCATGAAGTATCAGTACTTCCACCCGAACTATCCATACCCATCCCAGAGGTATTTGAAAATCCACGGGAATAGTATGCTACTCCGATTACCAGTTTATTTGCAGGAACTCCCAATTTTAAAAATTCCTGTACGGCTGCATGAACACTAAATGGAGTGCCATTAGCAGGGTATATATTAGTGTGATGCGTGGATTTTGTCATCCCCCAAGCACCGTCTGCGAAATCATATGTCATTATATTAACTGTATCAAGATATTTTACAATCGCTGCGATTGGAAGAATGCTCAATTTCTTAGGGTCGGCAGTACTACACATTGATATTTCATAATGGTTCATCCCGTTTCTATCAAGTTTTTCCCTCATCATCTTCAAAAACACAGCAAAATTTTCAGGGTCTTCTTTGCGGGTAATATTATCAGGTAGTCCATAAGATTCTCCTTCTGGAGAAATATACTCCCAGTCAAGGTCTAGTCTATTGAAAATAGGATATTTTTTAAACAAATTAATCACTTCATTAGAAAAGGCCTCTCTACTCTGCTGGTCTTTTAAAGATTCTGAAAAATTCTTGCTCCAAGTCCATCCACCGATAGAAAGTCCAAGATTAAACTTTGCCCCAGAATCTCTCAATTTTTGAAACTGTCCAAAATTACCGTACATTGCACCTTCTGGAGTATTCCAGTTATCAAGAGGTCTTAGTCCTTTAGAAGCATCTGTAAAGCGTTGGTCGGTATCTGCCCATGCATCTCCAGTGGTAGGAATATAATTTCCGTTTGTATTTTGACGAAGGTCATAAAAAGCATAGTTTATGTCGCTGATATACTCGGTTGGGATGTCTTTCACTTGATAATTTCTACCATAAGTAGACCAATTTGTATGATATACAATCAATTTTTTATCACTTGGCCATTTGAAAATAGCGGTAGACTTTGCTTCAACATCTGATGGAATATGATTGATTGGTGGCATATAATATATGAAGTTTCATACTTTTAAATTGTATATTTAAAAGTATTTTTTTTCTATACATAATGTATATGAAGTATTCTGAGATTGATTTCAACAACACAGGAAAACCCTTGAAATACTATACGAAAACTTTAGAAAAGGATGCATTTCACGTGGATGGATTTGGAATTTCAAATGTTGCCCTGGAATCCAAACTTCAAAGATCCGTAATGACAAACTACAGAACGCCACAAACACTTGGAACTCTGCCTCTGCCTACCACAGCAGGTAGAAGCGTCCAGAATCCCTTGATTCCACCAGAAGTACTGAGAACAAATAAATCCTGTCAACCATCCTCTGATAATTTTTATAATCGTTCTTTTCGTATCTTTGAAACCCAGCCAGACATTGGAAAACATGTACAGGCAAGTATTGATTATCGTCAGGGCACCAGCAGCAGAGTAGAAAATAAGGAACCAGCTAAGAACCAGCCAAGAAAATAAATTCATTGATAAACTAAAAATATTTTACTTTAGTATCAGTATATATAAAAATAGAATTTATTGAAATTTTTTTATATACTAATTATAGTCATGGGATCGGATATAAGTAAACTAACCCCGACCGAACCCGTGTACATGGAAGAATTGCCCCCGTTCATGGAAGATTGTAGTACTTCGGGAGGAAATTCTGAGCAGGCATGTAAAGATGCAGTCAATTGTGCAAATTTGAAAGCGAATCACAATGCAAAAGTATTAGAATATAATGACACGAGAAACAGCAATTACACCCTTCGTAAAAACGCATACGACGTTAGTCTTAGAAACTGGGGTGCTAAATCTGGAGAATTTCAAAGTTTTGGAGATTTAGAGAATAAACTAAAAGACGAGGATCTTTTCGCTACGACATGTCATACATGGGAATATGTTTCTGGAAACGGAGACACAGTATCTTGTACAAATCAATTTGGACAAGGATGGTACCACGCAGGCGGAGCTGGGATGAATTGTTTGAATGGGTTTGGTAGGTCGAGATGTAAAAGGACAGATGCAAAAGTAGCACAAGACTTGAATGCAGCAGGCTATACAGCGAGAAGGCCGGTATCTCCCACTCCACCAACTGACATGGAAAGATTTGAGGACAAGACCAATATTATATGCTGTAATAATGAGATCACATTAGGATCAAACTCAATGGCGAATGATATCAAGCAAATCTGTAATCAGACAATTGACCAAACAACAACGACACCAGCACCTGTATCAGCACCTGTATCAGCACCTGTATCAGCACCTGTATCAGCACCTGTATCAGCACCTGTATCAGCACCTGTATCAGCACCTGTATCAGCACCTGTATCAGCACCTGTATCAGCACC